>Ga0101943_1000054_pt1:0-225000 | contig 354516 bp, 326 predicted proteins | sample DewCreD2012metaG_5_FD_75244 | JGI IMG/M metagenome (GOLD analysis project Ga0101943, IMG submission 75244) | Hot spring sediment bacterial and archeal communities from British Columbia, Canada, to study Microbial Dark Matter (Phase II) - Dewar... ... | reverse complement strand
TCCCGAGTGGAAGGGCCATCGCTCAACGGATAAAAGGTACTCCGGGGATAACAGGCTGATCTTGCCCAAGAGTTCACATCGACGGCAAGGTTTGGCACCTCGATGTCGGCTCATCGCATCCTGGGGCTGGAGCAGGTCCCAAGGGTTGGGCTGTTCGCCCATTAAAGCGGTACGTGAGCTGGGTTTAGAACGTCGTGAGACAGTTCGGTCCCTATCTCTCGCGGGCGCAGGAGGTTTGAGGGGAGCTGCCCCTAGTACGAGAGGACCGGGGTGGACGGACCTCTAGTGTGCGAGCTGTACCGCCAGGTGCATCGCTCGGTAGCTATGTCCGGCAGGGATAAGCGCTGAAGGCATCTAAGCGCGAAACCCGCCCCAAGATGAGACCTCCCGGGACGCAAGTCCCCTGAAGGGCCCTCGTAGATTACGAGGTTGATAGGCCGGAGGTGTAAGCACCGTAAGGTGTTGAGCTGACCGGTACTAATCGCCCGTGCGGCTTGACCACGTACTCCGCGACCTCATCTGATCTGGACGAGCGTCGCCGACAGGCCCGCTCGGGAGTCTCCGTATTCGGAGCCCGGCGTCGATCGGACGCCGGGCGCATCTTCCCGGTGGCCATACCGGAGGGGCCACACCCGTTCCCATCCCGAACACGGAAGTTAAGCCCTCCAGGGCCGATGGTACTGCGCTGGCAACGGCGTGGGAGAGTAGGTCGCTGCCGGGAGTCACCAGACCGGCGGGGGCATTCGCCCCCGCCGGCTCAGTGCGCCGAACCGCCCGGGTATGAATGCCCGGGCGTTCGTGTGTTCGGAGCCGTCTGGCTCAGCCCCGCGGAGCCCCGCTCACGTCCCGGCAAGCGCCGTCCACAGCGCGAGCCCGAACCCGGCGACGGTCAGGAGCGCCAGCGCGCCCGCGACCGCGTGATCCAGCGGGCTCTCGTCGCGGCGCTCGGCGGTCGACAGCAGGAGCCCCGTGAGCAGGCCGCCCACGAAGCCGCCCGCGTGGGCGAAGTTATTCACCCCTGCCATGACGAACCCGAGGATGAACATTACGAGCGCCCACTGGCCGTACTGCCGGAGGATCAGCGTGCCGAGCAGCCCACCGCGGCGTCGTCCGAAGGCCACCATCGCGCCGAGCAGCCCGAAGATGGCGCCCGACGCACCGATCGTGAACGGCACGCCGATCGCGTTCGAGACCGCAAACCCGGTGGCCCCGGCCACGCTGAAGATCGTGATCAGGCGGGCCGGGCCGAACGCCTCCTCCACCGCGGGCCCGAGCTGACGGATCCAGAGCACGTTGAAGAGGACGTGCAGCAGGTTGCCGTGCAGGTAGATGGCGGTGAGGAGGGTCCACCACCGCCCCGCTTCCCACGCGAACGTTCCGGTCATCCCGAGCGCGTCGAGCACGCGCCCGCTTGGCGCCAGCACATCGAACGGGCCCCGTGGGCGGAGCGCTCCCGCGGGGTCGCCGACCAGGCTGGCCACGTAGAGCGCCGCGCAGGCGATGACGATCGCCTGCGTCGCGCCTCCGCGGAAGAGCTGGCGCCCGAGCGTCGTCAGCTCCCAGAGGCCGGGACGTCGGCGCCCGCACACGAGACAGGCGGCGGCGTCGGCCCGGGTGAGCCGCCCGCATCCGGGGCAGACGATGGTCCGGGCGCCTTTACGGAACATCGGGCGCGCGGGGTTGATCGGGTGGGCCGTCCTCGAGCGGTTCGTCGGCGGGCAGCCGGTAGCCCTCATCGAGCCACACTCCGAGGTCGACGAGCCGGCAGGACAACGAGCAAAAGGGCCGGTGGGGATTGTCCTTCCAGGTCGTCTCGCGACCGCACGTCGGGCAGCGGAGCCCGCGCGTGGACGGCGACGGCCGCGCCTCCTCCGTCACCATGGCGCGCATCGTACTGACCCCCGCTCGGGGGTGTCAACCCGAGGCCCCGTCGCCGTCGACCTCCCCCGTGGCGCCGCCGTCGTTGACGCGGATGGGGGGCTCGCGTATGGTCGGGGCGAGCCCGTGGACTTCCTCTTCGACGTCCTCACCGGCGGCTATCAGCTCGACGCGCTGATCCGCTGGGGCGGTTACGCGGTGCTCGTCGCCATCGTCTTCGTGGAGACGGGACTGCTCGTCGGCTTCTTCCTCCCCGGCGACTCGCTGCTCATCACGGCGGGGCTCGTGGCCGCGGCGGGCGGCCTGAACATCTGGTGGCTCGACGCGCTCCTGATCGCGGCCGCCGTCGCCGGCGACAGCGTCGGGTACGCGATCGGCGCGCGGCTCGGGCCCCGGCTCTTCACCCGCCCCAAGTCGCTGCTCTTCAATCCGCGCCACGTCGAGCGCACGCGCGCGTTCTACGCCCGCCACGGGGCCAAGACGATCGTCCTGGCCCGGTTCGTGCCGATCGTTCGCACGTTCGCGCCCGTGGTCGCCGGCGTCGGGCAGATGGAGTACCGACGGTTCCTCTTCTACAATGTCGCGGGCGGCATCGGGTGGGTGGTGAGCATGACCTGGGCCGGGTACCTGCTCGGCCACGCGATCCCCGACCTCGACCGCCACATCCACCTGGTCGTCCTCGTCGTGGTCGTGCTGTCCGTGGTCCCGCTGGTGGTCGAGGTGATCCGGGAGCGACGGAAGTCGTCGGTCTCGTCGTGAGCGGCCTCGCCCGCACGGTGGGCCGACTGCCGTCGCCCGCCGCCGCGTGGCTGGGCCGTCGGCTCGGGGAGCTCGGCTGGGCGATCTTCGGGCAGCGCCGCCGGCTGGCGCTCGCCAACCTGGCTCGCGCGTTTCCAGAGGTGCCGGAGCCCGAGCGCCGCCGCCTCTGCCGGGAGTGCTGGCGCCACCTGGGCGTGACGGCCGTCGAGCTCTGTCAGCTCCTGGTGCGCCCCGCCGAGCAGCTCCTGGCCCGCGTGACGATCGAGGGGCGGGAGCACCTGGACGCGGTGATGGCCCACCACGGGCGCGCGCTCGTCCTGAGCGCCCACCTCGGGAACTGGGAGGTGCTGGCGGCCGCGAGCCGTCTGGTCGGCTATCGGCTCGCCGTGGTCGCGCGCCCGCTCGACCGGCCAGGGCTCGAGCGGCTCGCGCGCGAGATCCGCCGCCGCGCGGGCGTCGAGGTGATCGCCAAACGCGACGCGTTGGGGGCCGTGCTCGCCGCGCTCCGCCGCGGTGCGATGGTCGGCATCCTGCTCGATCAGAACGCGGTCCGGCGCGAGGGCGTGTTCGTGCCGTTCTTCGGGCACCTGGCGAGCACGTCGCGCGCGCTCGCGGTGCTCGCGCTCCGCACGCGCACCCCGGTGGTCCCGATCTTCGCCTACCGACGACCGGGGGGCGGTCACCGGGTCGTGGTCCACCCGGCGATCGACCCGGGGGCTCGGGCGACGGGCCCGGAGCCCTCCGGGCCTCGCGCCCTGCGAAGCGAGGCGGCGATCGTCGAGCTTACCGCGCAGTGCACGCGCGCCGTGGAAGCCGCGATCCGCGAGCACCCGGAGCAGTGGCTGTGGATCCACGACCGCTGGCGCACCCGCCCCGCCGCGGGCGCGTGACCCGGGCGGCGCTGCTGGTCGCCGGGGCCGCACTCCTCGCGTCGGCGGCCCCCGGGCACGCGGAGCCGGGCGACCTGGCGCCGACGGCGCCCCTCGCGGCCTATCACGAGGCTGCCCGCCTGGGCGCGCTCGGCGGCGTCGCCGGCCAGGCGCAGCAGGACGGGCCGCGCCCGGGCGATCCGCCACGGCCGCGCGCGGGCGTCGACGTGGTCCTGCTCCCGTGGTCCGGGGCGCTCGTCCGGGCGCTCGAAGACGTGCGGCGCCGGGCCCGCGAGGACGAGCAGGTGTATCGCACCGCGGGCCGCCGGCTCGCGACCCTGCGGCAGGCCTACGAACAGAGCCTCCGTGCCCACGGCGCGGCGGATCTCGTCCGCACGACGACGACCGGCGCGGACGGCGCGTTCGCGCTGGAGGATGTCCCGGCGGGTCGGTGGCTCCTCGTTGCGGAGTTCCGCGAGCACGTGCGCACCCGGCATGCGGGGCGTCCGACGCGCCGCGACAAGATCTTCGGCGCGCCGCCGCGGCTGGAGGGGTACCGGGTGACGACGGTGTGGCTCCGCGAGCTCGTGCTCGCGCCCGGTCACGTGGAGCGCGTCGAGCTCACGGAGCGCGGGGCGTGGATGCGGGCCGTGGACGAGGAGCGGCGGGACGGCGGCTGACCCGCCGCCCCGCCGCGACGGGCTACTGCTTCTTCTCGGCGGGCTTCTCCATGGGCTTGGCCGCGCAGGGGTTCGCCGCCTTCGCCCTCGGCGTCTGCACGGTGATCATCTGGGCCACCGCCTTGCCCTCCTGCTCGACGTAGCGGACCCGAACAGGGTCGCCGGCCTTGAGGTCGGCCGCGGTGATCTCCTTGCCGCCCTTCTGGATCTTGGTCTTGGGGTCGACGGCGAAGGTCCACTCAGCCTCCTTGCCCTTCTCCTTGCCCGCGACGACGACGCTGTCCGCCGAGGCCGACTTCACGGTGCCGCTCGCGGTCTTGGCGGCGGGCTTCTTGGCTTTCTCCGCCTTGTCGGCCTTCTCGGCCGGCTTGGGCTCGGCCGGCGTCTGGGCCTGCTGCGCGACTACCGGTACCACGGTGGTGAGGGTGAACAGGAGCGCGACGATCAGTCCGAACAGCTTCCTCACGGGTGTCCTCCTCCGATCCGGGCGGCGAGAGTCGGGAGTGCCGCCCAAACCGTAAGTTCCTGACATTTCAAGCCAAACACCCACGGCCGACTCTAGGCGCCGCCCGGCCCGCTGTCAAGGTCGTTGACCGCCGCCGGCGGCACGTGATAAGAAGGGCCGACTTCGCTCGTCTATGGCCAATCAAGGCTGTTTCGGGGTCGCGGTGGGCTGTTTGCTTCTGCTTTTGACCTCGGGTGCGTCCGCGCCCGTCGGTGCTGAGTCGCATTCCCCCACGGATGTGCTCGAGTTCGCCGCGTATCCGCCACCGCGCGACGACCTCGGGTTAATCACCACACCCCCCGAACCCGCACCCGGCGCCGGGGGTTCCGCCGTGGCCACCGAGCCAGCGAGCGAGGAGCTGCCGCTGGCCGAGCCCCCGGTCGCGTCGGTCCCCGAGGAGCCGGGGCTGCCCGCGCGCCCCGCGGAGCCGCCCGCGCCGCCGCCATCTCCGAGCCGCCCTGCCGCTCAGCCCGCGCCGACACCCATTCCGCCGGCCGCCGCGCCCGCCCCCGAACCGCCGAGCTACTCGGTGATCGTCACGCCGCAGGTCGCGGCGTTCATCGACCGCTTCACCGGGGTCCGGCGCGACGTCGTGGGGCTCTGGCTGAATCGCTCGCGCCGGTATCTCGGGATGATCCGCGAGGTGTTCCGCAAGCACGGCCTGCCAGAGGACCTGGCGTTCGTCGCGATGATCGAAAGCGGCTTCAACCCGCTCGCCGTCTCCCGCGCCGGCGCCAAGGGGCTCTGGCAGTTCATGGCCGACACCGCCCGTCGCTACGGCCTGCGCGTCGACCAGTGGGTCGACGAACGGTACGACGCGGAGAAGTCGACCGTCGCCGCCGCGGCCTACCTCCGCGACCTCTACCGGCAGTTCGGGTCGTGGACGCTGGCCAAGGCTGCCTACAATGCCGGCGAGATGACGATCGTGCAGGCCATCCGCGCGGTGGGCTCGACCGACTTCTGGACGCTGGCCCGGAGCCGCTTCCTGCGGCAGGAGACCAAGGAGTTCGTCCCGGCGATCCACGCCGCGACGGTGATCGGGCGCGACCCGGCCCGCTTCGGCTTCGAGCCGGTCGAGTCGCCGCCGCCGCGCTTCGAGACCGTGACGGTGCCGCCCGCCACCAGCCTCGCCCGTCTCGCCCAGGACTCCGGGGTGTCGCTCGACGCTCTGCGGGAGCTCAACGCGGTGCTGATCCGGGGCGTGACGCCCCCGGGCGCTCCCTACGAGCTGCGGATCCCGCCCGGCGCGCGCGAAGAGATCCTCGCGGCGCTCGGGGGTCCGGGACGGCGGGTTCTCGCTCGGGCGGACCGCCGCGGCGCTCCCCGCGCGGCGCCGCCCGCCGACGGCATCCACGTCGTACGGCCGCGCGAGACGGTAACGAGCATCGCCCGACGCTACGGCCTCGCCGTGAGCGACGTGCTGCGCTGGAACGGCCTCGACGCCGACGACCTGATCCGACCCGGCGACCGGTTGCGTGTGGCCGACGTGCGGGTGGCCCAGCGCGCCGCCGCCAGTCGGCTCAGGTGAGGGTCGAGGCCCGCCTCTTCGCGACGCTACGCGACGTCCTGCCGCCGGCGACCCGCGCCAGCGGCGTCACGGCGCTCGAGCTCCCCGAGGGCGCGACCGTCGCCGACCTGGCGCGCGCGCTCGGGATTCCGCCCGGCACGTCCTGGATCGCCCTGGTCAACGGCATCGAAGCCACGCCCGGTCAGCCGCTGCACGCGGGCGACGTGGTCACGCTCTTCCCGCCCCTGGCCGGCGGCGCCAACTGAACGTCTCCAGCTCCCGGCGCCCCGGCGGCCTCGTCCAGCGCCTGCGCTGGTGCCCTACGCGCCGCCCACACGCCTGCCCTGCGCCGGCGCGGGCAGGGGTCGCGCGGGTCAGTGCGCGTCGGCCGCGCGGAGCCGCGCGAGGAGGCTCGAGGCGTGGGTCTTCTCGCGCCCGGTCCGCACGAGCTCCCAGAATTCCAGGCGCTCTTCGATCCGCCGGAGTGCGGCGTGCTGCCGGAGCAGGAGGTGGCGCTGGTCGAGGAACGCGTGGAGGACCTCGCCCACGACCACGAGCGGCGCGCCGACCAGCACGCCGAGCCCGAGCGGCACCAACCCCGCCAGCGCGCGGCGCCCGAGGCTTGCGGCGAGTTCCGGCGCGCCAGGCGGCAGCAGGGGGACGATCGTCCGCGGCGCCAGGACGACGGTCAGGGCGAGCGCGAGGCCGACGATCATCAGGGCGATGCCGATCGAGACGAGGACGGTCGCCGAGGTGCGCGTGAACCGGTAGGCCATCGGACCCCTCCGTGGGCGCGCTTGCGGACAGCCGGGGGCAGCATATCGGATTTTCGCGAGCAGCGGGAGTCGGTTCCCGGTTCGATGGCAGCGAATTGAACCACGACGAGCCGTGTCCCGTGAGTGGTCAGGCGCTTCCGCGAGGCCGGCCGGCTCGGGCCGGCGCCCGAGCAAGCCGGCCTTCTTCTCCCGGAACCGTGGCCGTGCAGGCGGCTCTTCAACCGCTGGTCCAGGGCGAAGCGGTGTAGCCCGCCCGTCACCGAGCGTTCGCGAGTGAGGCATCAGCGGCCGGTTGCCGTGCTCGCTCAGCATGCTGAGGACGGCGTACGCGCGCGCTTTCGCGGCCCTGCTCAGTCCGTCGAGGAATTCACGCACGGGCCGTCCGCGGTTCGCCGAGCGCGGCGTCCGCTACGGGGGCGGCGGGGTTCATCGGCTCCGTGCTGGCGACGCGGGCGGCGGAGCTAGGGCACGAGGTGGTCGCGCTGGACGACCTGAGCCGCGGCCTGAACGCGCCATGGGCGGCGGAGGGGGCGACGGCCAGGCCCGAGGCGCGGGACTGGATCCGGTTCCGGCGCCACGACTGCCAGGGCGGGATCGCCGAGGCCGTCGCGGCGGTGGTCGGCCGCGCGTGGGGCCCGGACGCGGTGGTGCACCTGGCGGCGGCGACAAACCCTGGGAGGCGTGACGCTTACCGAACGAGTGAACCGATGGATCTACCGCCTGTTGTACTGTCTCGGCACCGCCGCGCTAGGCGCCTCCCAGGCGCTACCGTGACCACATCATCGACGCCGAACAACGCAGTGGAGCAGCCTGTTGGGTCGCATGCGCTCGCCGCGACCGGTCAGCATCCCCGCTAGACGCCCAGCTAGACGCCCCGGCCTGGTGGCACGACGGCCCGGCCGCTGGAGGTGCCAGAGGCCGTCCGGCTGGAGGTGGGCGGGACATCGTCGAGGTGCGGTCGTCTGGACGGTGTCGATGGGCGCCCTGATTGCCAGCCGTCGTGCCAGGACTTGTCGTTGTGGACTGCTGTGTCCTAGACTGTTGCGGCTTGACACGGCGTGCGCGCCGAGGTGCCTGTGCAAGATCAGGTTTCGCTGACGATCCGGCAGGTTGCGGCCTATCTCCAGGTTGCCGACCGGACCGTATACAAGCTGGCCTGGGCCGGTGAGCTTCCCGGCTTCAAGGTCGGGAACACGTGGCGCTTCAAGAAGGAGGACATCGACAGGTGGATTGAGACGAAGAAGCGCCTGGCCCGGTCGTCATCGCGTCGGTGAACGGAGGCTATGGCGGACGCTCGCGTAAACTTCCCCGTCGGTCAGCGCGTTTCGCTCCCCGGACACTTTGACGTCCCCGTGTTCCTTGAGGAAGCTCGCGCGCTCGGAGCCGACGGCTCGGCCGGCTACGAGTGCCGGGTGAGACTGCCTGACGGGCGCCTGGATGAGGTGGTCATCTCGGCCGCCGAAGCTGCTGCGCTTGTCGGCCTCGAGCGACGGGACGCCGTCGGCCTCAAGCCGGTCGACGCCGAGAAGCTTCGCCTCCTCGTGGAGTCGGCGCGGATCCGTCTCGCGTACGCGTACGACCCGCAGTTCGCCGTCAGCCTCTCGGGCATCCGCACGCTGCCTCACCAGATCGAGGCCGTGTACCAGCGGATGCTCCCCCAGCCGCGCCTCCGGTTCCTGCTAGCCGACGATCCGGGCGCGGGCAAGACGATCATGACGGGCCTGCTTCTCAAGGAGCTGAAGCTCAGGGGGGCCGTCGAGCGGGTGCTGGTCCTCTGCCCGGCGCCACTCGTCCCGCAATGGCAGGACGAACTGCTCCGCTGGTTCAACGAATCCTTCGAGCCGATCGATGCGGCGCGCGACAAGTGGAGCCTGACGAACCCGTGGGCGAAGGAGAACCAGGTCATCGCCTCGATCGACTACGCGAAGCAGGACGACGTGCGCGACCGTGTGTGCGAGCAACCCTGGCACGTGGTCGTCATCGACGAAGCCCACAAGTGTTCGGCGCGGACGACGTCGGGGGGCGCCGGGCGGGAGCCGAAGATCGAGGCGACCCAGCGCTACGAGCTGGCGATGCGACTGACGGCCCGGGCCGAGCACGTCATCCTGCTCACCGCGACGCCACACCACGGAGACGAGGACCGCTTCGCGCACTTCCTGCGACTGCTCGATCCCGATCTCTTCCCGGAGCCGCACCGGGTCGGGCGGCAGGCGACCGCGATCCGCAAAGAGGTCCTGCGACTGGGCAAGGACTGCCCATGGGCGCTCCGGCGGCTCAAGGAGGACTTGAAGGACCTTCACGGGCGCCGGCTCTTCCCTGATCGGCACGCGAAGACGGTTACGTTCCGTCTGAACGGCGATGAGTATGCGCTCTACAAGGCCGTGACGGCGTACATCAACGAGTTTCTGCCCCAACAGGCTGGCCGCCGGCGGTCGAGCGCGGCGCTGGCACGGACGGTCTTTCAGCGGCGGCTGGCGAGCTCCACCTGTGCGATCCATGAGTCGCTCAAGCGTCGCCTGGACAAGCAGCAGGCGCTGCTGCGAGAACTCGAAGGGCTTCCGCCCGCCCAACGCGCCCGCCGCCTCGCGGCGCTTCAAGCACGGCTGACGGATCTCGAGCAGGACGACGACGACCTCGACGAAGCCACCCGCGATCAGCTGGTCGACGAGTACACGGCGGCCGTGGAGCTCGACCAGCTCAGAGCGGAAATCGCCGCGTTGCGCGAGCTCGTCGAGCGGGCGGCGCGCGTTCGTGGCCAGGCTCGGGACTCGAAGCTCACGGCGCTTCAGCAATGCCTCAGGGAGGCGCAGTTCGCCGACTTGAAGGACGGGCGGGGCAAGCTCCTGATCTTCACCGAGGCCCGCGACACCATCTACTACCTGGTCGAGCACCTCGAGCGCTGGGGCTACTCGACCTGCCAGATCCACGGCGGCATGAACCCCCACGAGCGGCGTCGCGTCCAGGACCAGTTCCGCACCGCAACCCAGATCTGCGTGGCGAACGAGGCGGCCGGCGAGGGCATCAACCTCCAGTTCTGCCACCTGATGATCAACTACGACCTGCCGTGGAATCCGACACGGCTCGAGCAGCGCCTCGGCCGGATCCACCGGATCGGCCAGGAGCGGGACTGCTACGCCTTCAACTTCGTCGCGACCGAGTCGGAGGACGGCGAGCCGGTGATCGAGGGCCGGATCCTCCAGCGGTTGCTCGACAAGCTCGAGCAGATGAACGAGGCGCTCGAGGGCCGGGTGTTCGACGTGATCGGCGAAGTGCTCTCGCTGAATGACGTGAACCTCCCGGAGATGCTTCGTGAGGTGGCCTATGACCCCCGCCGGCTGGAGGAGTACATCGATCGGATCGACCGGATCGACCCCGCGCGCCTCAAGGCGTACGAAGAGGCCACGGGGATTGCGCTGGCCCGGGCGACCGTGGACTTCACGGGCTTCCAGCAGCGGAACCTCGAAGTCGAAGAGCGACGGCTCATGCCGCGCTACGTCGAGGCCCAGTTCCTGGCGGCAGCTCGGGAGGTCGGTCTGCGCGTCGAGCCGCGGGCCGATGGCCTGTGGCGAGTCGAGCACGTGCCGGCCGATCTGCGCTCGGACCGCCTCGAGGCGGGCCGGCGGCTCGGGAAGCCGGAGCCGAGCTACCGCAAGATCACGTTCCACAAGCGACATCTGGAAGAGGATGCGCATGTCGATGCGGTCCTCGTGGGCCCGGGCCACCCGCTCTACGGGGCGGTGGACGAGCGGCTCAACGAGCGCTTGGCCGCGGTGCAAGGCGGAGTTGGCGTTTACGTGGATCCTCTCGCCTCTGCGCCGTACCAGCTCCACTTCTTCGAGATCACGATCCGGGGCAAGGATGCGCGCGGCAACGACGTTCCCTTGTACGGGGAACTGGTGGCGGTGCGGGAGGAGGGCGGCCAGCGCGAGGTCGTGCCGGGCGATGCGATCTTGAACCTCCCGCCGCATCCATCGCCGCCATCCTTCCTCGATGTGCCGGTCGACTGGCAGCCGGCGGCCGATTTCGTCAAGAGCACGTATCAGCTCGAGTGCCGGATGCGCTCCCAGCGCGACCGCGAGCGCTTCGCGAACATCTGCCGGGACTACCTCGTCCGGTCGTTCGATGCGCGGATCCGGCGTGCTCAGGAGCGCGTGATGGAGCTGATGGCACGCGAGCGGGAGGCGCCGGAGGTCGCCCTGGCCCGCCAGCGGGCGCAGCAGGAACTGACCGAGCTGGAGCGGACGCGCGCCGACCGGCTGGAGGGGCTGACCCGCCTGGGAATCGCGCGGACGGGTCCGGTGCGTCACCTGGCCACAGCGTTGGTGCTGACGGCGGACGACGCACCGGAGACCCAGCTCGCTTCGCTGGTGGAGGAGCTCGACCCAGAAGTCCGGCGACGGAGCGAACTGGCCGCCGAGGATCTGGTCGTGTCGGCCCTAGTCCAGGAAGGCTTTCCCCCAGAGCAGGTCGTGCGCGTCGGGTCACAGAAGATCGGCTTCGACATTCGGGCGCATCGGGTGCGTGATGTCGCCACCGGCGAGCTCGAGGTGAAGCGAGTCGAGGTCAAGGGGCGCCGGCGGGGGCAACCGATCCGCCTCACGACCAACGAGTGGTACAAGGCGCAGCAGCTCCGCGAGACCTACTGGCTGTACGTGGTGTGGGATCCGCTGGGGGCGTCGCCCGAGCTGGTGCGCATCCAGAACCCGGCAGAACGGCTGGATCACGCCAAGCGCGAGATCGTGACCGCGCGGATGTTTGAGATCGCGGCGGACGCGATCGCCTCGGCGGTGTGCTGATGGATATAGCGACGCTGGAGTCGTTTGAGGTCCAGGCGGGTGCGCGGTCCAGCCTTCTGATTCTGGTGACGGGGGACCAGCGGTACAAGGCCATCCTCCGCCGTGCTTTCCCGGAGGCTGAATTCACCCGTTCGTTTCCGGACCGATACGGTCGGTACGACTGGGGCACGTACATCCATGACCTAGTGGATCGCGCGGCGCTGGAGAGCTTCCTGTACCTTCTGACCCAGCATCTCTGCGTCTTCGACGATTTTGACGAGTGCTTCGTGCTCGGACGCCACGGCGAGTGGGACCCGGGTGCCCAGGACTACGTCCACACGGAGCTCGGGAAGCTCCTTCGTCGCGCCAAGCCCTACGGACCCGGCGATGGCGACACCTCGGCGGCAGACGAGCTGGCCAGACGCTTGGCAGCGTTCATCACTGCTCACCCGACCTACGCGAGGGCGGACAGCATCGTTCCGGTCCCGCCCTCGAATCCGGCCAAGCGCTACGACCTGCCCAGGTACCTGGCGCAAGCTCTCTGCCAACGCCTCGGCAAGGCTGACGGCAGCTCGTGGGCACAGAAGACGCGCACTACGCGCCAGCAAAAGGAAGCGCACACGTTCCAGGAGAAGGTGGAGAACGTGGACGGCGCGTTCGACGTCTCCGAGGATGTCAGGGGCCGGAGCGTCATCGTGCTGGACGACCTGTACCAGTCCGGTGCGACGATCAACGAGGTGGGCCGGACGGTACGGGCACGCGGAGCGAAGCTCGTGCTCGGTCTGGCGGTGACCAAGACTCAGAAAGACGTGTAGGTGATGGGAGGCAACAGAGCTCCGATCGGGACGACAGCGGGAGACGCCTTCGCGGCCCTTCAGCTTCTCACGACGAAAGGCATCGGCTCGCGCACGGTCGCTCAGATCATCGACGCCGCTCGCCGGGAGCCCGGCGGCCTCGAGGCTTCGCTGACGAGACCACCGGAGGTTCTTGCTGAGCAGTATCGGCTACCCCTGGATGTTGCCCGGCGGCTCGTCAGGGAGAATTCGCTCGCCGAGCGCCTGTGGCGGGAGATGTCCGAACAGGGGGTGAGAGTTGTGCTTCGGGGCGACGGCGTCTATCCGGCGCACCTCGCGGCGCTGCTGGGGGCCGACGCCCCGGCGGTGCTGTTCGTGCGCGGGAACCTGGATCTCTTTGCGCGGCGGGCGGTCGGTTTCGCAGGATCGCGAAAGGCCTCAGAGAGGGGGCTTGGGGTCGCCGCGGAATGCGCCGCCGCGCTGGCGGCGAAGGGTGTGAACGTCATCAGTGGATACGCCCATGGCGTAGACGTGGCCTGTCACCGCGCCGCCCTCCAGGCGGGCGGGGTGACGACAATCGTGCTCGCGGAGGGCATTCTCGGGTTCAAGTTCAAGCGCGACATCATGGGGCTCGCCAGGGACGATAACGTCCTCGTGGTGTCCGAGTTCTCGCCGAGGCTGCCCTGGGCAGGGCACCAGGCCATGGCACGGAACTGGACGATCTGTGGCTTGTCGGACGCCATGGTGCTGATCGAGTCCGGCCTCACCGGCGGGACTTTCGAGGCAGGCAAGGCGGCCCTGGAGCTGCGCCGGCCTCTGTTCGTCGTGGACTATGCGGCGCCGGCCGAGTCGGCCGAGGGCAACCGCTTCTTCCTCGATCGTGGAGCGCGACCGCTGCGCCGCCGCCGAGAGGGCGGAGCGAACGTCGATGAGTTACTTTCGGCCGTGGAGAGCCAGTACGCGCGGCGCGCCGAGGCTCCCCCGACCCGACAGATCGAACTTCCTGAGCCGACACCAGTCCTCGGAGCGTTGCCGGCGGAGGTGAGATCAAGCGAGGCGCGGCCTTCCGTGAAGGGCAACGACGACCGGCGGCTGATCGAGGACTTCCTGCCGATCCAGGCGATCAGCGCGGAGGCCCGGATCGAGAACAGCGTGACGCAGGCGCGCGGCTACCTCACGAAGGCGCTGCTCTCGATCATCCACCGATGGTGGGCGCGTCGGCCCCTGGTGGCCTGTCGGGCGGCGGTGTACGCGGCCCTCGTGCCCGCGGATCGGTTCCGCCCGGCGAACGGTCCGGAGGACAAGCGCGACAGCCTGGCGCGGGCGAACGCCGCGAAGTTCCTCGAGCGTCTATGCCGCCGCACCGTGACCCGCAAGGATCTGGAGGCTGCGGCAGACCACATCCGGGCCGCGCATGGCGGGCGGGCGCCTCGGGTGCTGGACATGTTCGCCGGCGGCGGCTCGATCCCCTTGGAAGCGGCGAGGCTCGGGTGCGAGTCGCACGCCCTCGAGCTGAACCCGGTCGCTCACCTCGTGGAGCTCGCCACGCTGGTCTATCCCGCGAAGTACGGGACGACGCTCGTCGAGGAAGTCCGCCGGTGGAGCCGGGTCGTCTTCGAGCGCGCGAGGGCCGAGGTCGGGGATCTCTACCCGCCGGTGGCCGATCCGAAGGCTTCTGCCCAGGAAAGCGCCGGGGCGCGCCAGGCGCGATTCGAGAGCATGCAGGATCCGCAGGGGGCGCTGGCCGTACCCGCCGGCTATCTGACGCCGGTCGCGTATCTGTGGACGCGCACCGTGCCGTGCCGGAACTGCGGGGCGACGGTCCCGTTGCATCGTCAGACGTGGCTCAGACAGAAGCCGGGTAGATTCGTCGCGGCACGCCCGCTGGCCTCCCCAGGCGAGGGCCGCGTGCGGTACGAGATCCTCGAGTCCGCCGCGAAGGACGCCCCGCAGGCGGTGGCGGAGTGGGGCTTCGACCCGACGGACCTCTCGAAGGGCGGGGAAACCGAGTGCCTGTTCTGCCGGGCGGCGGTTCCGACCGAGCACATCAAGGAGTGCGGGAGAGCCCGCCGCATGGGCGTCCAGCTCATGGCGGTGGTTGCCTCTCGGAATGGGGACCAGGGCAAGGTGTACCTCTCCGCCTCGCAAGCGGGTGCAGATGCGAGTGTGGTGAGGCGGCGCCTCGATGAAGTGATGCGGCGAGAGGGCTTGTCGACCGACGAGGCCGCGCTCCCGCCGGCCGGAGCGCTGGGTTTCAGGGTGCAACCGTATGGGTTCAAAACGTGGGATCAGCTCTTCACGGACCGGCAGCTCCTCACGCTCCTCACGTTCGTCCGGCAGGTGCGGAAGGCTCACGAGGAGATGGTCCAGGGTGGGACCGACCCCGACTTCGCCAGAGCCGTTGCGACCTACCTCGCGCTCATCGTCGACAAGGTGGCCGAGCGGAACTCATCAGTCACGCACTGGGACGCCTCAGGCGAGTTCATCCAAGTGGACATCGGAAGCGGCAGGATGCGGATGACTTGGGATTTCCCCGAGGTCAATCCATTCGGGGGCGGCTCGGGTTCGTGGGATCAGTCCACGCGGGACACCCTTGGGTCGCTTGGCGCGCTGGTCGCAGACGGCTTTACCGAGTGCGGCGTCCGGCGGGGCTCGGCGCTTGCTCTCCCTTACGAGGATGGTTCCTTCGACGCGGTCGTCACTGACCCACCCTACTACGACAATGTGCCCTACTCGTATCTCGCGGACTTCTTCTACGTCTGGCTGAAGCGGAGCGTCGGCCATCTCTATCCCGAGCACTTCGCCGCCGCTACCTCGCCGGTGAAGGCCGAAGCGGTCATGGACCCCTCGCGGCATGGCGGCAAGAAGGAGAAGGCGAAGGCGGAGTACGAGGCGATGATGGCCAGGGCCTTCGACGAGGCCCGGCGCGTCCTCAGGGCCGGCGCTCCGATGGTCTGCGTCTACGCCCACAAGACCACCGCCGGCTGGGCGACGCTGGTCGACGCACTGAGAAAGAGCCGATTCGTGGTGACTGAGGCGTGGCCCCTCGACACCGAGAATCCTTCGCGGCAGCGGTCCCAGGAGTCTGCGGCGCTGGCGTCGAGCATCTTCCTGGTCGCGCGGAGGCGCGAGACCGAGGAGACAGGCTCCTACGAGCATGTCGTGCGGCCCAAGCTCGAGCGGGTGGTGCGTGAGCGGGTCGAGGCGCTGTGGGAGATGGGGATCGCCGGCGCGGATCTCGTCATCGCCGCGGTCGGCGCCGGCCTCCGAGCGTTCACACGGTTCGCCCGGGTCGAGTACGACAACGGCGAGGAGGTGCCCGCGGGAAGGTTCCTGGCCGAGGTGGAGGGTGTGGTCCTGGAGACGCTCCTGGAGAAGATCTTCGGGGTTCCCCGGTCGGGAGTCGCGTCCGTCGACGGGCCGAGCCGGTTCTACGTGCTCTGGCGCCACACCTATCGGGCGGCGGAGCTCGACGCGGGGGAGGCGATCGTCTTCACCTACGCCCAGCCGGTCGAGCTGGACGGGCCAAGGGGCCTGTCCGGGGGGAAGCGCGCGCTCGTCGAGAAGAAGAAGGGCACGTATCGCCTGAGGGACTTCACGGAGCGCGGCGATGACGAGCAGCTCGGCATGCCCGGCGACGAGGGCACGCCCGCGCCGCTCATCGACGTCTTGCATCGCATCCTGTGGCTCGTCGAGAACCAGCCGCGAGACCTGCCGCGCTTCCTCGACGAGGCCAGACCGGACCGGGAGCGCCTCCGGCTCGTGGCCCAGGCGCTGGCGGGCGCCGGGCTGAAGGGCGGAGACGACGCCGAGAGCAAGCCGCCCCCGGTCACGACGCTGGCGGAGCAGGCCGCCGTCGCCAAGCTCACCGCTAACTGGCGCACGCTGATCGACCAGCGGCTTGCAGACGGGCAGGGCACGTTGTTCGACGTGAGGCGGATTTGACAATGGCGAAGAGAAGACGATCTACCGCGGACGAGCAGATCGAGATTCTGAGGACGATCCTGATCGTCCAGCTCGCAGGAGCGGGTGTTCCCCAGCGTCAGATTCGGACGATTGCAAGGTGCGACATGAATCGCGTCACCGACATCGTGAGCCGGTTACGGACGAGGAACAACAAGATCAAACGGAGGGCAGGTCGTGGCCAGGAGAACGCCGAGGCGAAAGTCGCGCAATGACCCAGGCTCTCAGACGTTGGATGCAATCCTGGAGCTGCTCAGAAATCTCTTCATCCTCGTTGGACGCAGATCCGGATTGAGCCGGGATCAGGTGAGGGCGTTACTCGGCGTCGATACGCATCGGGTCAGCCAGGTCTGGCGACACATTTCGGATAAGCGCACGGAACGCTGATTCTATGGGCCGAGCTCGTCTGGATGCGGAGATCTTGAGGAAAATCGCCGAGAGAGAAGGCGTATCGGAAAAGTCGGTGCGCGAGCGGACGAGCCGAGAAGCAGCCAAGCTTGCCATTGCCTCGGAAGGTGCCCTCCTCGTAATAGCCAGACGCCACGGCATTGGCATAAACAGGGCGTTAAGGCGGCTTGATCCAAGCGTCCAGCAGCAGGTCGCGAATGCGCTCAAGCCGCGCGATGACTCCCAGATAGCGAGTAGACGCAACCGCACGACGAGGCCGGAGCCGCGTCAATCAGAAATGGCCGGTGCAGCGGAGTTGCTGCTTACTGATGCGGAGCTGCGAGGCAGGTGCGCGGACCTGCTTCGGAGGAAGAAGCACCTTGACCGCGCCGTGCGGGAGGCAATGACCGTCCTGGAGAATCGCCTGCGGAAGCTGGCAAAGCTAGACAAGAGGCAGGTGCCAGGCAGAGAAGCTCTGGTAGCGAAGGCTCTTCATCCGGACCAGGCGCGGCTGAGCGTTAGCGAGGATCGGAGCGAGCAGCAAGGGGTATTTGAGATCTGCAAAGGTCTCATGGCCGTGTTCGGCAATCCAGCACACCACTCGCTGCGGGATGACGTGACAGAGGCAGAAGCGCTTGGAGTATGTGGCGCGGTAAACGTCTTGCTGAGTTTGTTCGACAAGGGGAAGGAGCGGATGGGGGCACTGCCCTCAGCAAACACTCACAGGGAGACGACGGCGTGAGCATCCGAACCCTGCGTCCGTGGACCGACCTCGTCAGGCTCCACCCTGACGTCGAGGCCGGGACCTTCACTGAGGCGACGTTCGCGATCGACCTCGGCGCCGTCGCGGCCGGTGACCCGAACGTCCCCGCGGTCAACCGCGATGCCCGCGAGTTCTTTCGCGCCACCTATCTGACGGCCGACCTCCGCCGCCTCCTGGAGGAGGTGCTGGGATCCTTGGCGGGTCAGCCTGGCTACAACCGAGTACTGAAGCTCAGGACGCCGTTCGGGGGCGGCAAATCACATACGCTGGCCGCCCTCCTTCATGCCGTGCGTGACCGGCGGGCGCTCGACGAGATCCTGGAGGCCCGGGGCTTCCCGGATCCCGGGCGAGTTGCGGTCGCCGTGTTCGACGGTGAGAAGTTCGATGCTCGCAACGGGAAAGTCCTCGACGACGGTCGGACGATCCAGACGATGTGGGGCTGGATCGCGTGGCAGATCGATCCGGACAGGGCGTTCCCGCTTGTCGAGGGCCATGACCGTGACCGCGTGGCGCCTGGCGGAGACGTGATCCGCGAGGTCCTCACGAGGGGAGCGAATGGGCGGCCCGTGCTGGTGCTCCTCGACGAGGTGCTGAAGTACATGGAGCGGGCCGCGGCGGTGGCGGTGCTCGATTCGACGCTCCAGCGGCAAGCCAAGGATTTCTTCCAGAATCTCACCGTCGAAGTCGCCGGCAGCGCCAACGCCGCCCTCGTCTATTCCCTCACTTGGAGTGCTCGCGAGGCGCTGGGGAACGTCGCCCTCCTCGCCGAGATCGACAAGCTCGCGTCGCGTGTGGATCAGCTTCGCGAGCCGGTGACCGGCGACGAGATTCTGCCGATCCTGCACCGGCGCCTGCTCGGCGGGAGACCGGACGCTTCGGCGGCAAATGAGATCACGGGGGCCTATCAGGAAGTCATCGCCCGGATGTGGCGCGCGCACGCCGAGACGCCGGCGGCACGGCAGCAGGCGGCGGAGGAGAGTGTTCGACTTCGGGAGCGGCTGGAGGCCGCGTACCCCCTTCACCCGGCGCTGATCGACGTGATGAAGGAGCGATGGTCGTCCGTCGATGCCTTCCAGCGGACGCGGGGCGCCTTGCGGTTCCTCGCGTCGTGCCTGCACTCGCTGCGGAAGCACGGCGGGGCGAGACCTGTGCTTGGGCCGGGTGAGGTGCCTCTCGGGGACGCGAGCGTGCGCGTGACGATGCTCAAGGAGTTGGGGGTTCAGAACGACTATGACCCGGTCGTCACGGCGGACATCGAAGGACCGAACGCGCGAGCCCGACGCATCGATGAGCGGCTGGCCCGGGAGACGCCGGCCCTTGGCAGCGTGAAACCCGCCACGCGCCTGGCCACAGCCATCCTCATGTATTCGTTCGGCGGGCTGCGCCGGGACGGGGCGCCGGGGGCCGAAACGCTGCCGCCGGGCGTGACCGAGAGCGAGCTGCTCGCCGCCTGCGTCGGGCCGGACCTGGACAACATCACGGCGGCCGCAGTCCTGGCTGAACTGCGCACCTCGTGCCTCTACCTTCACTACGACGGAGTCCGGTACTGCTTCAAGAAGGACCCGAATGTCACGAAGCTCATCGAGGATGCCGAGCAGGAGGTCTCGCGCGAGGAGGCGCAGGCGCGAGGCCAGGGACCCGTGCGAGCGAAGATCCGCGAGCTGCTCGACCAGCGGCTCGCCGGGCATCACGCAGCGGTCGTGTGGCCGGCCCGGAGTCAGGAGATCCCGGACGAGGAGCCGCGATTCCTCGTCGCGTACCTGCCGTTGGAGTTCGTCGGCGAGCCCGCGACAACCCAGGAACGCCTGGCGGTCGAGCTCTTCTCGAGATACGGTGAGCGGCCGCGACGGTACCGCAACGGCCTGGGGCTGGCGGTGCCTGACCGGCGGCAGATTGAGGCGCTGCGCCGAGCGGTGCGCTATCTCCTGGCCATCGAGCGTGTCGAGACGAAGCGGCAGCAGCATCGGCTCTCCAAGGACCAGCTCGACCAGCTCAAGGAGCGACGCCGTACGGAGGAAGCCGCGATCGAGTCGGCGTTCCGTGAACTTTACACGAGCGTGTGGCTTCCTCGGCTCGAAGGCAACCAGCTCGGCATCGAGAAGGTCGAGAAGGGGGGGCTACCCCTGCAGGCGACAGGCATTCACGAGCGTGTGATGGAGCTCCTGACCAGTCAGGGGGTTCCGAAGGTGCACACGTCGGTCACGCCCCGGAAGGTGGCGGAGCGAATGAAGCTCGGAGAGCCGCCAACGCCCGGGGAGGCTCCCCGGCTCGGGGTCAAGACCAGCGATGTGAGGGAATCGTTCTTCTCCTATCTCGATCCGCCGCGCCTCGAGTCGGCGAGCGCGTTGCGCAAGGCCATCGCGCGCGGTGTCGCCGAGGAGCTGATGGCGTACACGAGCGGGACACCGCCTGCGCTCGGGCCCGACGGCAAGTTTCAGGTGAGCCGCGAACGGGTGGCTTTTGGACGCCAGCTCGCCGATGACGAGGTCGACCTCGATTCCGGGTTCGTCATGGTGCCCTCGGCTGTCCCTGCGGCTGCGACCCCCCAATCGGGACCATCACCCGGACTCGAACCGGCACCTGGCGGTGGACCAATCGCAGCGCCGGGGCCCGCGCCACCGACCACGGCGCCCGGTGGTGGAGCCCAGAGGGCCGTTCGCCTCGTCTTCCGCGCGACGCGCGACCAAGTCTTCAGGGCTTTTCCTGCGATCGCGAACCTGGCCGAGCGATCCGACGGCGGCAAGGTGACGATCCAGATCGAAGCGACGTCTGAGGCCGGCTATGACCCCTCGTGGCTAAGGAACGCCGTGGAGGAACCGCTCGACGAGGCCGACGTCGAACGGCCAACGTAGCGGCGCTATTCGCGAGGCCCCCATGACGTCGGTCTATTCCCTCTGTCGCGCGCTGATTCAACCTCGATTCCGCACTTCACGTCGGAGTCCGACCAGCGCTGACCCTCCTTCTGCGGTCTTGGTCCCCGCCGATGAGCCATATTGCCTCTCTCTATGTCGCCCGTCACCTCTGGGCGATCCAAACGGTCCCAACATCGTAGCGGCCACCTGCGACAGGGTGGGACACGCCACCGCCCGGCCCCGAGGCGCCCGAAGCCCCGCGCGGCCTCGTGCCGCGGGCACGCCGCACCGGCTGCTCCTCGGGCCACCTCAATCCTCGCGAGCCGGGTAGTAGGACTCGCTTCAGCGGCAGAATCCGTCTGCCCTCCTCAGGAACGTTCTGGTTTCGTGCTCGACCTGCTGCTGCTGCTGGCGGTGTAGGCGGCAGAATCCGTCTGCCCTCCTCAGGAACGTTCTGGTAGTATTCCCCGCAGTGTCATCCGCCGGGTTGGCTGTGACCGTGCCTCTTGCTCTGGCCTGTCGGGTGGAGTGCGGACTCGCGCGGAGCGCGCGGCAGGGGCGGTTCGTCGACTACGCGATCGCGGACGACCGAGCGCTCAAGATCCTCGAGGAGGCTGAGGCGATCCTCGGCAGGATCGGGAACGAGGTCTTCCGGTGCACGCGCTACGACTCCCACCCGCGGCCTCGCCCTCGCCGGGTCGGACCACGGGCGGGCGCGAAGCGGGTCACCGCCGGGACGTGACCACGATGGCCGGCCGGCACACCGTCGAGATCGCCCTGCCGCCTGGACTGCGCCGAGGACGCGCAAGAAATCCAGCGGGCCGCGGGTGCGCTCCCCGGCGTGATGCGTGTTGATGTGCTGCTCTCAGCGCGGAAGGCGGTGGTGACGTTCGATCCCGCCGGGGTCGATCCCCGGACGATCCACGAGGCGGTCGAGCAGGGTGCGGGCTGTTGCGGGACCGAGCCGTCGTCGCCCGCCGCGCATTCTGGGCCGCTCGGCGGGTTCGCGCGGCAGGTGCTGACGGTGTTCAGCCTCGTCGTCGGCGCCGTCCTCGTCGTGGTGGTCCTCGGCGAATGGCTCGGCCTTTTCGAGGCTGTCAGCCGCCGGATACCCTGGCCACTCGGCCTGGTCTTCGTGCTTGCGGGGGGCTATCCGGGAGCGTGGCGCGCGCGACGCGGCGTGGGCGAGTTACGTCCCACACGCTCATGACGCTGGGGGCGCTCGCGGCGCTTGCGGTCGGAGAGTGGGTCACGGCCGCCATCGTCGTCTTCTTCATGCGGGTGGGTGCCTACGCCGAGCGGTTCACCACCGAGCGCGCGCGACGTGCGGTCAAGGACCTGACCGCGCTCGCGCCGCAGACGGCGCGCGTGGAGCGCGATGGTGAAGAGCGCGAGATCCCGGTGAGCGCGGTCAGCGTGGGCGACATCGTCCTCGTGCGCCCGGGCGAGAAGATCCCGGTCGACGGCGAGGTCGTGGCCGGCCACGCCACGGTTGACCAGGCGAGCATCACGGGCGAGTCGCTGCCGGTGGAGGTCGGCCGAGCTGCCTGCGGTCCGCGCCCTGGAGGCGCAGGGCAAGAGCGTGCTCCTGGTGAGCCGGGACGCGCGGCCCGTGGGGCTGCTCGCCGCCGCCGACGCGCTGCGACCCGACGTGCCCCGCCGCTCTCGCCGAGCTCCGCGGCCTCGGCGTGCGCGAGATCGAGCTGCGCACCGGCGACAATGAGCGGGTCGCCGCTGCGGTGGCTGGCGCCCTGGGCGTCCGCTATCGGGCCAACCTGCTGCCCGGGGACAAAATCGCAATCGTCAGACGCTACCAGGCGAGGGGCCACACGGTCGCGATGGTCGGCGACGGGGTGAACGACGCGCCTGCGCGGGCTCAGGCCGATATCGGCATCGCCATGGGCGTGGCAGGCAGCGACGTCGCGCTCGAGGCGGCGCACATCGCACTCATGCGGGAGGACTGGACGCTCGTCCCCGAGCTCTTTCGCCTCGCCCGGCGGACGCTGCGGGTCGGCTACTGCAACCTCGTCTTCACGGCGGTCGATAACATGGCCGGCCTCGCCCTCGCCGCTCTCGGGTTCCTGCCGCTGGTCCTGGCCGCCGCGGCCCAGTCGCTCCCGGATCTCGGGATCCTGGCGAACTCGTCACGGTTGCTCCGGCGCTGAGCGAGGACGCGCCCGTCATGCGCGCATGTGGCTAGGCGCGCTCGTCTTCGTCGCCGGCATCGCGCTCGTGCTCTGGGGTGCCGACCGCTTCACCGAGGGGGCGGTGGGGACCGCGCGGGCATTCGGTGTGAGCCCGTTCCTGATCGGCGCGATCGTCTCGGGCTTCGAGCCGGAGAACCTGGTGACCGGCATGGCGGCGGCCGTAGGCGGACTCCACCAGGTCGCGCTCGGCACGGTGATCGGCGCCGCGATCTTCATGCTGACCGCGGGCCTGGGAGTCGCCCTGCTCCTGGTCCCCATGGACGTCAACATCCCGACGGCAGGGCCCGCGGCGATGGTCTTGAGCCTGGGGGCGTTCGCCGTCATGCTGTGGAACGACGGCGCGGTGAGCCGCGCCGAGGGCGTCGCGCTCGTGCTGGTCGCCGTCGCGCTCCTCGCCTGGCTCCACCGGCGCTCGCCGGTCTTCCTCCGGGCCGAGGATGCCAGCGACGCGCCCGCACGCCCCGTGTCGCGCGCCCGAGCCGTCCTGCCGCTTGCCGTCGGCGTGATCGCGCTGGTGGCCGGCGCGGAGCTTGTGGTCGAGGGGGCCTCGCGCCTCATCGGGTCGCTCGGCATCTCGGAGACGATCTTCGGGATGACGGTCGTCGCGCTCGGGGAGAGCCTCGAGGAGACGGCGCGGATGGTGGTACCGGCGCGGCGAGGCCACCCCGAGCTCGCGTGGGGCAACGTGGTGGGAACGGTCGTGATCCTCCTCGGGGCAAACCTCGGAGTGATCGCCCTGATCCAACCTCTCCGGGTGGACGCGCTCGTGCTGCATTTCCACGCGCCCTATCTCGTCGGCGGCACGCTGCTCGTAGCGATGGCGATGGCTTCGGCGCAGCGGCTCGGTCGCCGGATGGGCGTCCTGCTCCTGCTCCTCTATGCCGTCTACCTTGTGGTGAACCTCAGGTTTCTCCGAGCGGGATAGCGCGGGGCCTCGATCAGTTTCTTTCGGACCCCCGGGTTCCTGACCGGGCGGCAGCGATCCTCGCGATCCAGGGGATCCCGCGTCAGGCGCCGCCACCGGGTGTAGCAGGTGGCGGGCGATGCCGGGCAGGTCCGCCGGCGGCGTCGTGCTGCCGAGGCGCGCGGCGGCGCCGAGGTAAGTGAGTGTCCGGGGACTCCGCAGGCGCGGCTCCAGCAGTCGTCGGCCTCCGTCGTCGCGCGGGATCGGAGCGTGAGGGCGCTCTTCTCGACGCCTTCGCTCGGCTCTACCTCGAGCGGGCCCAGCGCGGCGAGCGCGAGGGCCTCGGCGACCGGACTTCCTCGCCATCCTGATGGCCGAGGAGGTCGCCCCACCGCGCCCAGACGCGCATCCCGCGCGGGGTGCGGCGCGCGCACTGCCCCTTCCTCAGGACGATCGACGAGGACGACTTCACCTTTCAGACCGGAGGTCGGCCCGGGCGCGCGCGTCTTCGCCGCGACCATCGCGACGCTCGGACGCCTGCGGGTGCGCGCCACGCGCGTGGGCGCGGACACGACGTTCGGCCGCGTCGTCAGGCTGGTCGAGCAAGCCGAGACCCGCCGGGCAGAGGTCCAGCGCCTCGCCGACCGGTTCTCGGCCTGGTACCTCCCCGTGGTGCTCGGGCTGGCTGCGCTCACCTTCCTCGTCCGGTGTGACCCACTGGCCACGGCCGCGGTGATGGTAGTTGCCTGCTCCTGCTCGTTCGCCCTCGCCGCGCCGATCGCGATGCTCGCCTCGATCGGCGCCGCCGCCCGCCGCGCGCCCTGGAGGCGCAGGGCAAGAGCGTGCTCCTGGTGAGCCGGGACGCGCGGCCTGTGGGGCTGCTCGCTGCCGCCGACGCGCTGCGACCCGACGTGCCCGCCGCTCTCGCCGAGCTCCGCGGCCTCGGCGTGCGGGAGATCGAGCTGCGCACCGGCGACAATGAGCGGGTCGCCGCTATGGTGGCTGGCGCCCTGGGCGTCCGCTATCGGGCCCACCTGCTGCCCGGGGACAAAATCGCAATCGTCAGGCGCTACCAGGCGAGGGGCCACACGGTCGCGATGGTCGGCGACGGGGTGAACGACGCGCCTGCGCGGGCTCAGGCCGATATCGGCATCGCCATGGGCGTGGCAGGCAGCGACGTCGCGCTCGAGGCGGCGCACATCGCACTCATGCGGGAGGACTGGACGCTCGTCCCCGAGCTCTTTCGCCTCGCCCGGCGGACGCTGCGGGTCGGCTACTGCAACCTCGTCTTCACGGCGGTCGATAACATGGCCGGCCTCGCCCTCGCCGCTCTCGGGTTCCTGCCGCTGGTCCTGGCCGCCGCGGCCCAGTCGCTCCCGGATCTCGGGATCCTGGCGAACTCGTCACGGTTGCTCCGGCGCTGAGCGAGGACGCGCCCGTCATGCGCGCATGTGGCTAGGCTGTCAAGACTCGAAATGGTGTTGATTGACACTGCGGGGCCCTTTCGAGAGCGCGACATGCCGTTGAGCCTGCTGCCGGGGCGACGCCCCAGAAGAGCTTAGCCGGGTGCGCCCTGCAGGCGCTCGACGAAGCCGTTCGTCCATGCATGCCGGGGCTGCGGGGCGCGTGGCGCGGATTCCCAGGGCCTGGCGGCCAGGCCGAGCTCTTCGGGGGCGCGACGGTCCGGTCATGACGGGCTCCGAAGAGCCGATCCTCCCTGCGGTGGTATCCAGCGGGCGGCGACTAGGATCGAGAGGTCGAGCCAGACCACGCCCAGGCAGAGCCCGGCCACCACGTCGCTGAACCAGTGGGCGCCGAGCAGCACGCGCGAGGCCGCCGAGAGCACGGCCACCGCCGCGGCCGCCGCGTAGGCGGCGCGGCGCACGGCGGGACGGGCCGTCCGGGCGAGCGTCCAGGCCAGGAAGCCGCAGGCGACCACCGTGACGAGGGCGTGACCGCTCGGGAAGCCGAAGTCCGGAGAGTGCGGGCGCTCGATGCTGAAGGCAAGCTTCAGACCGCCCGACAGGGCCCAGGCGCTCACCGACGCCGCGACGAGGGCCAGGCCCTCGCGCCGACGCCCGCCCGCGAGCAGCGTCAGGGCCGCCGCGACCACCGCCGCCGCCAGCCCCACGCCCGTTAGCTCGCTCACCGTTCGGGCCAGGGGGCGGATCGCGCCCGCGGCCAGCCCCTTCACCACCGCGTGGACCTGGAGGTCGAGCGCCCGGAAGAGTTCGTCGGGAGCGCCGTCCAGGACGTCCTCGACCACGATGAGCGCTCCGGAAAGGGCAAGGACCGCCGGCAGGGCCGCGCTCGGGCCCGGGCGGCTCCACAGCGCCCGCAGCGCCCCGGCCGGGCGCGAGCGCCGGTCCAGGACGGGCCAGACCCGCAGCGCCGGCACTACCGTGACCACCGCCAGGCACAGCCACTCGGCGACATCCCACCACGGAGGCAGCGAGAACGCGAGGCGGTCCGGCGTCATCGTGGTCGCACGTGCGCCGTCGGCCCTCCGCGGTGCCTCCCGCGTGCGGACGCCGGCGACGCCGCCGCCATTAAACCGCGGGCCGCCACCAGCCGGCAAACGAATCGGGGCGAGACTCGGGCCGGCGCGGAGAACGCGCCAACCGCAAGCGGGCCCGGGCCTCAGCTACCTGGGCACCGCCTCGGCGGCGCTCGCCTTGCGAAATACGCGCCGCCCGTGACGCCCAACCATGTCAGGCGCGCGCTTCGGGCCGGTACCCTGCTCGACTTCGGCGACCCCCTGGTGGCCGAGCTCATGGCCTCGCCGGACCGAAAAAGGCCTCCCTGCCCTGGATCCGCCGCGACATTTCCCTGCCGGGCAAGTGGGACCACGATGAACTCCACGCACGTCCTGAACGCGGGCCGGACTCGGTGAGGCGCCCGGCGAACTGGATGTTCGGACCATGACCACGGCAGTGGCCGCGGGAAGCCTGCGCATCGCGGTACGCTGCGCCACGGCGCAGCCTACCTCGACCCGTGCGGCTAGCTCCGCCCCGCCGTGAAGGAAAACTTGGAGAACGGAAACTCCATAGCACGGCATACTACTGTGACTCTCGGGTAGAATCGAAAACACGTAACAAGCGCTTCGCGGCCCAGGTGAAGCGCCAGCCGTTCGACCGCTGAACGATGCGCGGAGAACCTATGGCCAGACGGCCGTGCGCCAAATGCTGGAGGAGGCGCTTTAAGGAGTTTCGCGAGGCGCTTGTACCGCAGGGCGTGCACGAGCGCGATCACAAGCATCTCGACCGCCCCTACAATGGGGCGAAGGACTTCGTTGACTTTGACTTCCTCTTGGACGGCCCGGGCGCCCTACGAAAGAATCGGCCGCGGAAGAGCTCCTGACCGATCTGAGCAACTGCCGGCGCTCTGGCAGATTGCCTACGGATCACGGCGATGCTCGCCACGCCTCTACCCGCCAGGCGAGATCATCCCGCAATCCACGGCCTCATCGCCGCGACGCGCCTGATGCAGACTGTCCTGAGCAGTCTCGCCTTTCTCTTCTGACTCATTGGCGTGCGTGGGTCGAACGTCGCGCTCGAGCGGATCGCCCGCTCGCACCGCTTGCCGCGGCCGCTCAGCGCCCACGCCAGACGGAGCGGAGGAGACAATGGGCCAGCCGAGGTGGAAGAAGGAGGAGATCCATGAGGCGTTGGTCGTCCTCTACCTCCGACTCAACGGATACTTTACAACAAGCCTAGTCGTGCACGCGCCCGAGTGGGGCAGAAACAGAACTGAGATCGACTGCCTTGCCGTTCGCCATCCGAATCACGCGCAGCCCGATCGCATGGTGGAGCCTTCCCAATTTCTCGAGCCTCTCGATAGCTGCGTTGACCTGCTGATCTGTGAAGTAAAGAGCAACCCGGCTCGGGTCGCGTTCAACCAAAGACTGCTGGATCAGGGAGCCCTTGAGCACGTCCTTCAATGGGCCGGTGTCTTCCCGAGCGAGGAGGTCCCCCGCGTCGCCTGCGGCCTGCTCCGGATCTTGAAACAAGAAGGCCTCGACGCGCGTCGGGCCAGGGATGGCGTCGTGGCAGCGGGCGTCCGCGTCAGAGGCCTTCTCTGTTGTCCACCTGCCACGGAGGCGGACATACCCGGTGGCTGGTGTCTACTTGGCCCAGAGATCTTCGGATACGCGACCCGATGCTTCAATCCGCCCGCGCCTCGGGCCAGCTGTTCCACGCGGTACAACCTCAATCTCTGGGGCCGCTGGCTCGCCCCGCTGGTCCGGTACTTCAAGCGCACCAAAAGTCCGTCGCTTGACGAGCTCTACAAGCGCCTCGGAGCCGCCTAGCAAGACAGCGGAGCCAATCGGCCCACAGCGGCTGCCCGCTGACCGTGGTGGTCAGGCGGACGCGAGCTAAGAACATGGCGGACGTGCGAGACTTCGAACGGGCCACGATGCGTCGCGCTCGCGCGTGCTCGCCTGAGCAGCCAGCCGCAGGGTGATCCCTTTGACGAACGGGTCTACGGTCGCCAGATGCTACACCTGAGAAGGTACGGAGCGATTCTTCTTGGAGAACAGTCCGAGAAATTCCACGCGCTGAAGGTCCGTTTGGCCGAGCGCTACAGGCTCCTGCTTCGCCCAGTGCTAGATTGAACTGAGTCGCAAAGGTGTTAACACCTCCGCTGGCAAGAAGAGAGGGCCATCTGCCCTAGTCTTCCCCCGCGTGGAAGTTCCGCCAAGAACTCACTGTGGGGAGGACGGAGCGATGACCCTCGACGACAGCATCCTCGCTTGGTGCCGGCATGTCAGGCGACGGGCGGAGGAGCTCGGCTGCGTGAGGGCCGCCTGCCAGGAGGCCGGGAGCTCCCGCACGCTGTTCTATCGCTGGCGCCACCGGCTGGAGCAGTACGGGGTCGACGGCTTGCCCCCGCCGCCAGCCCGCCCGGCCCGGCCGGCGCCCGCAGGTCCCCCGCACTTGGAGCGCCGCGTCCTGGGGCAGGCGCTGGCGTGGCCGGCGTGGGGCGGTGGGCGCCTGGCCGCGCAGCTGGCCCGCGAGCGCCAGCTCCGGCTCGCCCCGAGTAGGGTGCAGCGCATCCTGCGCCGCTGGGGGCTGGGGTGCCGGCGGGACCGTCTGGCTGTCCTCGAGCGTCAAGCCGCCAACACCTGCGGGCTGCTGACCGAGCGGACCCGCCGCCCGTGGGCCCGGGCCCGCCGTCGGAGCCGGCCCGTGCCTGCGGAGCAGCCCGGAGATCTGGTCAGTCTCGACACGGTCTACATCGGCACGCTCAAGGGGGTCGGCCAGGTGTGGCAGATCACGGCCGGTGAGGCGGCGTGCGCGGCCGGGGCAGCCTGGCTGCTGCCGGCGCTCTCGGCCCCGGCCGCCGCGGCATTCCTCAGCGGGATCCTGGTCCCGCTCGACCGGCGGGCCGGCGGGCCCCTCACGCGGGTGCTCACCGCCGCCAGCGCCACCGGTTTCACACCCTCACCCACCCGCGCTGGAGCCCGTACCAGAGCAGCAGCCCGCCGAGGTAGGCGGCCCCCATGTTCCACAGCGCGACGCCCGCGGTGAAAGCCATCACATACCGGTCAGCCTTCTCAACGTTGTCGGGACGAACGCTGGCGGCGAGTTCCAGACCGCCGAACATCAGGATCACGCCGAGCAACGCGGGCGGGAAGAGCCTGAAGAAGATCCCGACCGCGTCCGCGAAGAAGAGACCCGTGACGAGCACGAGCGAGCCGAGAATCACGAGAGCGCCGCCGGTCCGCGCGCCGAACCGCACGTGGCCAGCCATCCCGCCCGCCCCGTGGCACATCGGCACTCCGCCGATTGACGCCCCGATCAGGTTCATCACTCCGTGATCGATCGCCACGCCCCGGACCGTGATCGGACGGTCGGGGAAGAGCTGGTTGTTTTCCTCGACGGTCGCCACGATCGCGTTACCGAGAGTCAGGGCCGCCTGGGGCAGGCCGAGGACGAGCACGCCGGTGACGAGGTCTTGCCAGCCGATCTGCGTCAGCGTCAAGCGAGGCAACTGGAACCGAAACGACACCGTGCTTAGCTCTGAGAGGAGCGCGGGCTCTCGGACGAGGGTCACGAGGCCGCCGAGCCCGAGCAGGGCAAGCATGGCCGGGAGGCGCTCGTAGGACAGCAGCACGAAGGTGAGCGCGACCGCGACGGCCGCCAGGGCCCGCTCGTCCTGCGCCAGCTTGATCCCTTCAAGCACGAACCCGAGGCCCAGACCGAGCACCAACCCGTGCACGACGGGCCGGCTCGTGATCCTGGCGATCCACGTCACCGCGCCGCTCAAGCCCATGACGAACCACAGGGCGCCGGTGAACAGCCCAGATGCCCAGATGGCGGCTGGCGTCACGGCGCCCCCGCTGCTGATGGCCGCAGTCCCGATGGCTTTCATCGGCTGGATCGGGACCGGGGTCCGGTAGATCAGGCCGGCGACGATCTTGAACAACCCGAATGCGACGAGGACGCCGGAGGGATCGACCTTCGCGACGGTGGTGTACCCGACGAGGAACGGTATGAGGGTGCCCAGGTCGCCGAAGGCGCCACTGACCTCGCGGAGGTTGTAGTCGTTGCCGGCAATCCTCATGCGTCCGTCTGCACGAGCGGCCATTTTATGCTGCGTGGAGCATAAAACCAAGGCCGCGTCAGGCGGAGCGAAAGACGCGCTTGAAGTCCCGGGCCACGCGCCGGTCGAGGCTCGCGCGGAACTGCCGATATCGCCTCAGGAACGCCTTCGCTTCCCCGGTGAGCCGCGCGCCACTGTGCGGCCCAGCGCCCGGCGTCCGCTCGAGAAACTTGAACCCCGCGGCAGCCTCGAGCTCCCGAAGGTAGCCCCACGCAGCCCGGTACGACATGCCGGTCCGGGCGACCGCCCCCTTGATCGAGCCGAGCTCGTCGATCAGCTCGAGGAGCTCAGCGCGTCCGTGACCGAACTTCACGCGGTCATCGAAGACCACCCAGAACTTGAGCTTCGGCTTCACCGTCTTGGCGGTTCGGCGGTGTGGGGTCGCCCCTGCCATGCGCAGAGTCTTCGGTGAGCGTGAGGCGCTCACCGGACACTGAACCTCCCCACGGCTAAAGCCGGGGGGTTTGGAGGGAACCGCCGCCGCCTCTCCCCGGCGCTCGCAGGGTCCGTGGGGACCCGCGCCAGCATCCTGGGCCTCGGCCTTCGCTCGTCCTCCTTCCGCGGGCGAGCCGCTCTGCCTCCGGAGGACGGCCCCGGAGGGGGAAGGAGGGATTGCCCTGCCGTGCGCGGGTTGGGGCGAGCCTCCACGCCGCCCGCAGGAGCGGTTCCGCACCCGGCCAGCCCGCATGCGCGAGGCCCGCGTCGAGCCGTTTGTCCTCTCCGACGCACCGCGCGAGGACTGCGCTGTAGAGGTCGCGGTGCATGGTGACGCGACACGCGCAAGCGTCCACGCGTTGGGAGAGGGGTTTCTTCGGGACGGGCCCGCAGTGGCAACTCTGGGAGCGCTTCGTCGTGGGGGTCGCGAACTCGATCAGCCGGCCGCCGGCGCTCGCAGCCTTGCGGCGGAGGATCGCCATGAACGGTCCCGGACCCCGCACCCCACGAACCGGCCATACCGACGCTGCAGGAATCCGGTAGGGGACCTTTGCGGCCTTGACCGCCCGGCCCGCCGCACCGCGATCTATCGGACTGGGGCACGGAATTCTTGGCGTTTGGACTGGTCGTCTCGTGGGTTGAGACAATACCATCCTCGGTCCCCCTCATACTCGAGCAGGCCATGCGGACTCGGCGGCCCGTGGCCGCTGCCGCCGCGCGGTGAACCTCGCTCCACGGATGGGAGATCGATGAACGCTCGCTAGAGCGTCGGCATTGATGTGCCTTGCACACGCACCGGGTCGCCGTGCTCAGTCCGGACGGCGAGGCGGTGGGCAAGAGCTTGACGATCGAGGCCACGACGGCCGGCTTCGCCGACCTCCTGCGCTCGCGCGCGGGGGTCCTCCAAATGAGACAACCTGTCCTGCTAACGGCCCTGCAAATCGCTGCCGGCGGCTCGGTCGGCGGCGAGACAATGGTGAACGTAGCTCGATGTCAGCTGGCGCACAAACGAACGGCTTCTTTTAGAGATGCAGACGCCGGACAGCTCCATTTGCGTGTTAGTCGTCGCGTTCTTTGATTCTATCCAGAGTTCGCCGAACTAGTTCGAACAACGCCGGCACAACCTTCTCAGCCTCACGGACGGGAACCCGCGGATAGTTCATCGCCATCGCTTCTGGAACCAGTTTCTCCAATGCCAGACGATATTCCTTGGCCGCTGCCTTGCCGAGGGCCCGTGTGAACTTGCTTGGACGGAACCTGATGCTTCCTCGTCCGCGAATCTCGATCAGGGCTCCGTTATTGCGCTTCAGTACCATGCTCCCATGCTTGCCTGTTCCCCACCCGAGTGTTACAGACCCTCGATACTGACTCGCGAGATCCCGCAACTGCGAGGCGAACTCGCGAATCGCTGGCGGTGCAGCTACCTCCAGGTAGCGAAAAAAGCGGCTTTCGTCCCACTTCTGTCTCGCCGGAGCGCCCTGGTCGGACGTGATTCTCTCAACCTCAATCCTCGCGCTCGGTGTCTCGCCTTCTACGACCACTCTGACCACCTGTCGCGGTTCACTCCGCACGAGGTTCCGGAGATGCGGCACGATAATGTAGCTACCCGATGCGTCGACTGGTCGGTAAAGCGCCAGATCGATCAGGGCGAGATCCCATTGCTTGACGAGATGATCAGAAAGCAGGCTCCGGCTCAACTTCGCCACTCGGGGGTCTAGCTCGTCGCTGGCAATGATGACTAGGATGTCACCCTGAGCTACGGTCTCGAGAACGTCTTCCTGAGCAGCGACAGGTTGCCCGTTCTCGTCCTGCGGAATCTCCGGCACTCCATCGTCAAACTGGTCAGGCAGGTGGGCGAGGTAGTCGAGCGCCTGCGCAAGCACGCGCCTTCTGTCCGGGTTGGTTGCGAGCTTGGTCTCGACGACCGCGACCCGGCCTTGTGACGATAGGAGCAGGACATCAATCTGGCCAACCTCAACTCGGAACTCGCGTTGCCACGGGTACCACTCGTCGTCGGTAAGGCCAGCTGCGCGGCACGGATCGATGACCAGCTCGGGATTCTGGAAGATAGCATCACGAAGCCACGATTCATCGAGACCGAGGTCCTTGGCGGAACAACGTTCGTAGCCAAGTCTCGGCGGTTGCCCCTGCCCAAAAGTGAAAAGCTGATCGCTCACGGGCTTCATACCGTCATGCCCCCGATGCCCCGTCGACGGCTAACGGCTAGCCGATAAGCTGCGGACGCCGCGGGCGACTGTGAGCCTATCGGCTTGTTAGACAGTCGGTGCGGAGGGATCTTCATCGCCGATCTGGGCTTGATTCACTGGCCCACCGCATAACCGTCTCAACGTCGGCCTCAAACACACGAGACAGGGCGATCTGGACGAAAACATTCCACGTCTTCCTGTCCGTAATGTACTCGAGCTGGTTCCTTGACTCGTTGCCATTTCCTGCGATCACCCGCGGTGGTTCAACCCGACAGAGTGGCCTGAAACGAACACGGGCCGGAAAAGCTCCCTCGATGCTGGTTCCCCTTCTGGCCTCCCAACCCTTCTTGAGCCAGCCGATCGGTTCCCTCTGGTTCAGCAGGACGTCCGTTATCTCCACAACGCCCCAGATCGCGGATCGCTGTGCGAGATAGACTATCGTTCGGTCGCCGGGTCGGATCGTCGAATCCAAACAGGCCGTGTTCAAGGCACTTCTCCCAATTATCGGGATGGGTGAGGAACATCCAGTGCCGCATGCGAGCCCCAATCCTACAACTGTCCAACTAGAATTCGACCACTGGATACGCGGACCTGCATAGTCCCGCAACCCCTGCGAGCCCGCGCAACTCGCCCTCCGAGCGACGGCGCCCGCTGATCGTTCGGCCCCACCGCGACACCGCTCGGGCCCGTCCGGCCGGCTGCTCGCCCCGCTCCCTGCGCGCGGCCACCCACGCGGCGGCCCCGCCGCCGCCAGACGGCCCGAGCGCCCGGGTTGCGTGAACGATGACGCAGAAAATTCGCGGGCTTACGCGACCGGGCGTTCGGTGGACGCGAGAGAAAGTGAGGGCCGAGCGCCCACGACCGGCGGGGGTCTGGATGGGCAGGAAGGGATCGAAGAAGCGCAAGCTCGAGCGGATCGGCACGGCGCGCCCCGGGGGCGGCTTCGCCCGGAAGGGGCACGAGGGGACGAAGTAGTGCCGGACACGCTGGTCCGGCGCGACCCGACGTTCGGCGGCTGGGGCGGCCGCACCATCGACCTCCGCGAGCGCGCCAAGGCCGTGGCACGCGTCACGGAGGCCGACCTGGCCTTGATCCGGCGCTTCGCCCTGCGCGAGGTCGGCGCCGAGGAGGTCCGGGTCTACGAGGCCCGGGTCGCCAACAACCGGGTCGACCGCGACCACGAGCGCTTCAGCGAGGAGATCCTGGCCGACTTCGCCGACACGATCGTCGGCAAGTCCGTGCTGATCGGCCACCAGTGGGGCCCGCCCGGCGTGGGGCGGGTGTTCAAGGCGGCCCTGGTCGAGCAGGACGGGGTGCTCTGGCTCACGGCGAGCTTCTTCATCCCGGTGCTCGGCAACGAGAAGCTCTTGAACGACATCGACCTCGGCGTGGCCACCTGGGTGTCGATCGGCTTCTACGCGCCCGATCGCGTGGAGATCCTGGGCAAGGACGGCCGGCCGATCTACCACGAGTACCGCCGCGGCCCGGGCGGCGAGCGGGGCGAGGCGATCGAGCTGTCGTTCGTGTTCCTCGGGGCGCAGTACGACGCCGCGGTGGTCAAGGGCCTGCTCGGCGCGCTGCGCCGCCAGTGCCGGCGCCCCGAGGCCGCGCGGGCGCTCGAGCGGGCGCTCGGCCGCATGAAGGCGCCCGTCACGGTCGAGCCCGGCGTGGCCGGGCGGGGCCTGGAGGGCGACGCGCTCGGCGACGACGGCCTCGGTCACCGGCGAGCGGCCGGGCGGGGCGCCCTGCCGTTCGGGGCGCACGGCCGGCTCGGCCAGGCCCCGAAGGACCGGCCGTGGGACGAGGCGGCGGCGCTCGCGCGGGTGCGCGCCTGGGCCTCCGCGGACGGCTCGGGCGACGCGGGGACCCTCGACTGGGCCCGGTACGCCCAGGCCTTCGCCTGGCGCGACCCCGAGCGGCCCGAGACGCTCGCCGGCTACCGGTTCCTGCACCACGACGTCGAGCGGGGCGAGCTCGTGCACCACTGGGAGGGGACGGTGCGGGCCATGGCGGCGCTCTGGAGCCGCACCGTGGACCTCACCGACGCCGACCGCCGCGCGGTGTACGAGCACCTGGCCGAGGAGTACCGGGCCTGGGGCGAGACGCCGCCGGAGCGCGAGGCGCTCGAGACGCTGGCCGCCCAGGCGCGCGGGGCGGACGGTGACAGTGGCGAGGGTCGGGGCCGCGATGGTAGACTCGAGGGCGCTTTTGCTGACGCGGAGTTAAACCACGCGGAAGCGTCAAGGATCCCGGTGGGCCTCCCGGACTTCAAATCCGGTGTCCGGCTCTAGACAAGCTGGAGGTGGGTTCGACTCCCACACGCTTCCGCCATTCCCGATCGCATGGCCAAGCGGAACGCGCCGAGGCAGGTGACCGGGCGGCCTCGCCGCCGGCGGTGGTGGCCCGTCGTCGTCGGCCTGCTGGTCGTGGGCGGCGGCGTGCTCGGCTACTTCGCCTACCTGGCGCAGGCGAGCTTGCCCGGCACGGCGGTGCCGAGCCAGGGCAACCGCCACATCGCCTCCCCCGCCGAGCCCCACGAGCCGTACAACACCGATCCGCCGACCTCGGGGCCCCACGTGCCCTATCTCGCGCCCTGGGGTGTCCACACGCGCCCGATCCCGCCCGAGGTGCAGGTCCACAACCTCGAGGACGGCGGCGTGCTGGTCCAGTACAACTGCGAGTGCCCCGAGCTCGTCGAACGCCTCCGCCGCATCGTGGAGGACTACCCGAAGTACGTGATCCTCGCGCCCTATCCCGGCATGAAGTCCCGGATCGCGCTGACGGCGTGGACCCGGATCGACACCTTCGACGAGTTCGACGAGCGGCGGATCCGTCGGTTCATCGACGCCTACCGTGGCATCGACCACCATCGCTAGCGGCGTGCTCGCCGGGGCCCTCCTGGCGCTGGCCGGGTGCGGCAAGCTCTACGTGTCGCCGCTCGCGCCGCCGCCCTACCGCGCCGAGATCCCGGCGCCCTACGAGCGGACCTGGGCGGCGCTCGTGCGCGCCCTGGCGCGGCAGAACGTCCCCCTGCGGGCCATCGCGCGCGACTCCGGCGTCATCGCGTCGGACGAGTTCGTGACGCCGATCAACCTCTACGCCGATTGCGGGCAGCTCGGGGGCGTGCGGCTCGAGGGCGACGCGATCGTCTCGTTCACGCTGTTCGCGGAGCCCAACGGCGCGCACACGCTCGTCCAGGTCAACGCCAAGATGCGCACCCAGGCCCATCGCCGCGGGACGTCCGGCAAGCTCCGGACGACCCCGGTCTACCCGTGCGCGTCCACCGGACGGTTCGAGGCCAACCTCCTCGACGCGGTGCGCGCGCTCGTCGCGGAGTAAGCGGTGGCCGAGCCCCGACTGGCCGACCTCGTCCGCAAGGCGCGGCGCCTGGCGGCCGAGCGCGACCGGCTGATCGACGCGCTCGCGGCCGAGTGGGCGCGCGCGCTGCGCGGCCAGCCGCTTTCGCGCGCCGACCTCGACGAGCTCTGGGCCGGCCTGACGGAGGAGGCGGTGCGGCGCGGCGGCCAGGCCGGCGGTCCCTGGTCCCGGCAGGCGTGGCGTCGGGAGACGCAGGAGGTGATCGCCCGGCTCCGCGAGCGGGTCGAGGCCGCCCTCCATGACGCCTGATCGCGCGCAGGCCCTTCGCGCGCTGCCCTCGGTGGACCAGGTGCTCCGGCGCCTCGCCGAGCGCGCCGAGGTGCGCGAGGTCCCCCGGCGCCGGCTGACGGAGCTGGTGCGCGAGGCCCTGGCCGCCGAGCGGCGGCGCCTCCTGGCCGGCGAGGCCCAGCCGCCGGACGCCGACGCGCTCGCGGCCCGGGTGGCGGGCACGCTGGCGCGCGCGGGGCTCTTCTCCCTGCGCCCGGTCGTCAACGCCACCGGCGTCGTCCTGCACACCAACCTCGGCCGCGCGCTGCTCCCCGAGCTCGCCCTGGAGCGGCTCGTGCGCGTCGGCGGCGCGTACGCGAACCTCGAGCTCGACCTGGCGACCAAGGAGCGGGGCTCGCGCTACGCGCACGTGGAGGGGCTGCTGCGGCGCCTGACGGGCGCCGAGGACGCGCTCGTCGTGAACAACAACGCGGCCGCAGTGCTGCTGGCGCTCGAGACGCTGGCCCACGGCCGTGAGGTCGTCGTGTCGCGGGGCGAGCTGATCGAGATCGGCGGCGAGTTCCGCATCCCGGAGATCATGCGGCGCAGCGGCGCGGTGCTGCGGGAGGTCGGCACGACCAATCGCACGCACCTGCGGGACTACGCCGAGGCGATCGGCCCCAACACCGCGCTCCTGCTCAAGGTCCACACCTCGAACTACCGCGTGGTGGGCTTCACCGCCGAGGTGTCCTCCCGCGAGCTCGTCGCCCTCGGGCGCGAGCGGGGCATCCCGGTCATGGAAGACCTCGGCTCGGGCTCGCTCGTCGACCTCCGACCGTGGGGCTTCCCCTACGAGCCCACGGTCCCGGAGGTCGTGGCCGCCGGCGTCGACCTGGTGACGTTCTCGGGCGACAAGCTCCTCGGCGGCCCCCAGGCCGGAGTCGTCGTGGGCCGGCGGGAGCTGGTCGGCCGTCTGAAGAAGAACCCGCTGAACCGCGCCGTGCGAATCGACAAGCTCACGCTGGCGGCGCTCGAGGCGACGCTCTACCTCTACGACGCCGGTCGGGCGCTCGAAGCGGTGCCGACGCTGCGGCTGCTCGTCGAGCCGCTCGCGGCGGTGCGCCGGCGCGCCCGGCGGGTCCTGCGCCTGCTGCCGGCCGAGCTCCGGCGGCGGCTCGCCGCCACCGTGGTGGAAGACCGCGCGCAGGTGGGCGGGGGCGCGCTGCCCACCGTCGCGCTGCCGACCGCGGCGGTCGCGCTCGGGGCGTCGGCCGCCGAGGCGCGCGCCCTGGACGAGGCGCTGCGCCGCGCCGAGCCGCCGGTGATCGGGCGCATCGTGGACGACCGGCTGCTGCTCGACTGCCGGACCGTACTGCCGACCCAGGTCCGGACCCTGGCCGCGGCCATCGCCGCGGCGGCGCGCGCATGACCACGCCCTCCCGCGAGGCCCCGAGGCCCAGGCACGTCGTGGTCGGGACGGCGGGCCACATCGACCACGGCAAGACGTCGCTGGTCAAGGCCCTCACCGGGATCGACACCGACCGCCTGCCCGAGGAAAAGGCGCGCGGGATCACGATCGACCTGGGCTTCGCCTTCTTCGAGGAGCCCGACGGCCTCACCGTGGAGATCGTCGACGTGCCCGGGCACGAGCGCTTCGTCAAGAACATGCTGGCGGGCGTCGGCGGCATCGACCTCGCGCTGCTCGTGGTGGCCGCCGACGAGGGCGTCATGCCCCAGACGCGCGAGCACCTGGCCATCTGCCAGCTCCTGCGCATCAAGAGCGGGCTCGTGGCGCTCACCAAGGCGGACCTCGTCGAGCCCGACTGGCTCGAGCTCGTGCGGGAGGACGTCGCGGCGCTCGTGCGCGGCACGTTCCTCGAGGGCGCCCCGGTGATCCCCGTCTCGTCGCGCACCGGGCAGGGGCTCGACGAGCTGCGCCGCACGCTCGGCGCGCTCGCGCGGCGGGTGGAGCCGCGGCGCACCGACCACCTGCCGCGGCTGCCGATCGACCGCGTGTTCACGGTCAAAGGGTTCGGCACCGTGGTGACCGGCACGCTCACCGCGGGCCGCTTCGCGGTCGACGACCGCGTCGAGATCTTCCCCAAGGGCATCGTGACCCGGATCCGCGGGCTCCAGACCCACGGGCGCCCGGTCGCGGAGGCGTTCGCGGGCCAGCGGACCGCGATCAACTTCCAGGGGGTCGAGCGCACGGCGGTGGAGCGCGGCGACGTGGTCGGGGTCGCCGGCAGCCTGGTCGCCTCGCTCGTCGTGGACGGTACGCTCGAGCTCCTGGCCGACGCGCCGCGGCCCTTGCGCACCCGCGACCGCGTGCGCTTCCACGCCGGCACGAGCGAGATCATGGCGCGGGTCCTGCTGCTCGACGTCCCCGAGCTGGCGCCGGGCCAGCGGGCGTTCGCCCGGTTCCGCCTGGAGGCGCCGCTCGTGGCCGTGCCGGGCGACCGGTTCGTCATCCGCTCCTACTCGCCCATCGTCACCATCGGGGGCGGGACCGTGCTGGACGTCGCGCCCGCGCGCCGGCGGCGCGCGGCCCTGGTCGCGCACCTCGCGCTCCTCGAGCGCGGCACGCCGGAGGAGGTGGTGGAGGAGCAGGTGCGGCAGGTCGGGGTGGCCGGCGTGCGCGTGGGGGCGCTCTCCGGGCGCGTGCCGATCGCGCCCGGCGCCCTGCCGGGCCTGCTGGCGGCGCTCGAGCAGGCCGGGCGCGTGGTGGCGATCGAGCGCGACTGGGTCGTGCACGCCGAGAGCCTCGCGCGCCTGCGCACCGCGGTCCTGGCCGCCCTCGAGCAGTACCACCGCGCCAACCCGCTCAAGGCCGGCATGCCGCGCGAAGAGCTGCGGGGGCGCGTGGGCGGGCCCGAGGAAAAGGTCTTCGCGCACCTGCTGGCCGGGCTCGAGGCCGAGGGCGCGATCCGCGCCGAGCGCGACAAGGTGCGGCTGGCCACGCACGAGGTGCGCCTCACGCCGGAGCAGCAGCGCGTGGTCGAGCGGATCGAGCGAGCGTACCTCGAGGCCGAGGCGGCCCCGCCGAGCCCCGCCGAGGCGCTGGCCCGGGCCGGCATCGCGGGCGACGAGGAGCACGAGCTCTTCCAGCTCCTCGTCGACGCCCGCAAGCTCGTCCGCGTCAAGGAGTCCCTCTACTTCCACGCCCAGGCCCTCGAGACGATCCAGGCCAAGGTCGTGAGCCTGCTCAAGGAGCGCAAGGAGATCGGCCCGGGCGACATCAAGGACCTGCTCGGCATCTCCCGCAAGTACGCGATCCCCCTCCTCGAGCACTTGGACGCCCGCCGGGTGACGACCCGGGTCGGCGAGAAGCGGGTCTTGCGGGCGGGCTAGGGGCGCGCTAAGGTGGAGCGCGCGGAAAGGAGCGGCGGCGCATGTTCGGCCTCGGCTACCAGGAACTCCTGATCATCCTCGTGATCGTGCTGATCCTGTTCGGCGCCAACCGACTGCCCCAGCTCGCCCGCTCGCTCGGGTCGAGCGTCCGCGAGTTCAAGAAGGGCGTCGAAGAGGCCAGGCTCGAGAGCCGGGCGGAGGAAACCCCCGCCAAGAAGGAAGAGGAGAAGAAGGCGTAGCCCGCTGGATCGGCGTCGACCTCGGCGGCACGCACCTGAGGGCCGCCGCCGTCGGGGACGACGGCCGACTCGAGAGCCCGGTCGAGGCGCCCACCGACGCCCGCCGCGGCGCCTCCGCCGTCCTCGACAGCCTCGAGCGCCTGCTGCGTGACCTCCTCGCCCGCCACCCCGACGCCCGCGCGGTCGGTGTCGCCTGCGCGGGGCAGATCGATCGGAGCACCGGCACCGTCGTCTACGCGCCCAACCTGGACTGGCGCGAGGTCCCCCTGGGCGCGCGCCTGAGGGCGGCGCTCGCCGCGCCCGTGGCGGTCGAGAACGACGTGCGGGCGGCCGCCTGGGGCGAGTTTCGATTCGGCGCGGGCGCCGGGGCCCAGAGCCTGCTGGCCGTCTTCGTCGGCACCGGTGTGGGCTCCGGAGCGGTCCTGGCCGGGGCGCTCTGGCGGGGCGCGCACAACGGCGCCGGCGAGATCGGCCACACCCAGGTCGTCCCCGACGGGCTGCCGTGTCCGTGCGGGCGCCTGGGCTGCATGGAGCAGTACGCCTCGGGGAGCGGGCTCCAGCGGCGCCTCGGGCGCGCGCTGGCCGCCCGCGCGCCCACGGCCCTCCGCGAGGCGACCGGCGGGGACCCCGCGCGGCTGACCGCCGCCATGGTCTGGCGCGCGGCCGCCGAAGGGGACCGGCTCGCCCGCGAGCTCCAGGCCGAGGCGGAGCGCTACCTGACGCTCGCGGTGGCGAACTACGTCACGCTCGTCGATCCCGAGGTGCTCGTCCTGGGCGGCGGCGTCGTCGAGACCGTGCCCGCGCTCTTCGACGTCGTCGCGGCGGGCGTGCGTCGGGCGACCACCGAGCTCGCCCGCGCCGTGCGTATCGAGCGCGCGCGGCTCGGCCGCTGGGCGGGGGTGGTGGGCGCCGCCGCGCTGGCGGCGGGCGCGCTGGCGGGGGACGCGTAGGGGCCGTCGGGCCCCGCAGGCGGCTCCCCCGGGGCCCTCGGCTATACTACGCGGCTGCCATGACCCCGGCGGCCCGCCTGGACGTGCTCGGCGCGGCTGCCCTCTCGCTCCTCACCATCTGGTCGCGCCTGCCCTACCGGGCCCGCATGCTCTACAACTGGGACGCGGTCCAGTTCGCGCTCGCGCTGCGCGAGTACGACGTCGTCAAGCACCAGCCCCACCCGCCCGGGTACATCCTCTACGTGGCCCTGGGGCGGGTGGCCTACGCCTGGCTCGGCGACGCGGCCGCCGCGTACGTGGCCCTGGCGGTCGTCTTCAGCGGGCTCACCACGTTCGTGGTCTACCACCTGGCGCTGGCCATCTACGGCCGCGCCACGGCGCTGGCCGCCGCGACGCTGCTGGCCGTGAGCCCGCTCTTCTGGTTTTACGGCTCGGTGGGCCTCACCTACGCCGGCGAGGCGCTCTGCGCGTCGATCGTGGCCTACTTCGCCTACCGGGCCCTGCGCGGCAGCGAGGGCGACGCCTGGCTCGGCGCCCTCTACCTCGGGCTCGCGGGCGGGCTGCGGCAGTCGATCCTGGTCCTGCTGTTCCCCCTGTGGGCGGTCGCGACCGCCGTCGGTGCCGCCCGCCGCCGCACGCTGCCGGTGGGGCTCGCGCTCCTGGCGGCGGCCAGCCTCACCTGGTTCCTCCCGATGGTCTGGCTCACCGGCGGGCTCGAGCGCTACCTGCGCGCCTCGCTCGAGCTCGCCGAGACCGTGGTCAAGCCGACCACGGTGGGGACCGGGCCGCTCGAGACCACCGTGCGGATGTTGCGCTACGTGCTCGAGTCGGTTCTGGTCGGGCTCGGCCCGCTCGCGCTCGCTGCGGCGCTCGTGCCGTGGTACGTGCGCCGGGTGGGCTGGACGGCGCGCGAGTGGTTCCTGCTGGGCTGGACGGTCCCGCCCGTGCTCGTCTACACCCTCGTCCATTTCGGGCAGGCCGGGTACGTGCTGACGTTCCTGCCCGCGCTCGTGATCCTGCTCGCCCACGTGCTGATCGCGGCCCTCGCGCAGGGGCCGCTCGCCGACCGGCCGCGGCTGCGCGCCGCCGTCGCCGCGGCCGTGATCGCGGCGCTCGTCCTCGTCAACGGCTCCTTCTTCGTCAGCGCGCGGCCGGCCCCGCGCGACTTCGACACCCCCAAGCCGACCTGGGTGCGGACGGTCGAGCAGGAGATCTTCGACTGGGTGTGGAGCCGCACGGCCGCCGCGCTCCGCGAGCACGAGCAGGTGGTGCAGACCTTCGTCGGCGCGATCCGGGGGCTCTGGGATCCCGCGGACACCGCGGTGATCACCGAGCTCGGCAACCCGCGCTCGTACCCCTGGCTGCGCCACGCGATGTACTACCTGCCCGAGTACCCGATCTACGAGCTCAAGGTCGGCGACCTCCCGCCCGGGTACTATGCGCCGCGCTCGGCGCAGGCGATGGCCCGGACGCCCGGGACGGTGATCCTCCTGCCCGCGGGCGTCCGGCGCCTGGTCTGGTTCGTCGACCACTGGAGCCCGACCTCCGAGCGGCCCGCGGGGCTCGAGGAGATCGACCTGCCCTACGGGCGCTACCTCTACGTGCTGCCCGTCGGGCGGCGGCCGGTCCACTACGCCGGCTACACGTTCGTGCCCGCGCCCTGAGCCACCGCCGGCCGTGAGCCCACGCGCGCTCGCGGTCGTCCTGGCGGCGCCCCTGCTCCCGCTCGGGCTCTTCCTGGCGGCCGAGCGGCGCCTGGCCGGGGCGGCGGGGCTGCCGCTCGACGACGCGTGGATCCACGCCCACTTCGCGCGGAACCTCGCCGAGGGCGCCGGCTTCGCCTACAACCCGGGCGTGCCGGTGGCGGGCTCCACGGCGCCCCTCTGGACGCTCCTGCTCGCGGGCGCCTTCCTCCTCGCCGGCCCCTCGCTCGCCGCGATCAAGGCGCTCGGCGTGGCGACCGCGCTCGGGGCCGCGCTGGCCACGCACGCGGCCGCGCGGGCCTGGGGCGCCACGCCGGCGTCCGCGCTCGCCGCGGCGGTCGCGCTCGCGTGGACCGGGGCCCTGGCCTGGGGCGCGCTCTCGGGGATGGAGGTCACGCTCGCCGCGCTCCTGGTCGCGCTCGCGCTCCGCGCCCACGCGCGGGGCCGGGCGGGGGCGACGGCGCGCTGGGCGGCGCTGGCGGCGCTGGCGCGGCCCGAGGCGCTCGTGCCGGGCGTGCTGCTCGCGGCGGCCGGGCCGCACACCTGGCGCCGCGCGGCGATCTTCACCGGAACGGCCCTCGGCGTCCTCGGGCCCTGGGTGGCCTTCAGCCTGGCGACGGTCGGCGCGCCCGTGCCGGCCACCGCCGCCGCCAAGGTCGAGGGCGGCCTGCTCGGCTGGGTCACGGGGCGCGCCGAGCCCTGGGGGCAGGCGCTGCTGGCGCGCCCGGCCGCGTTCGCGGGCGAGTGGGTCGGCTGGCTCGCCACCACGCACTGGGCGCTGCCGGTGGCGCTCGGCCCGGCGCTCGCGCTGGCGTGGCGCCGGGGCGGGCGGACGCTCGGGCTGCCCGCGCTCGCCCTCGTCGCGCACCCGCTCGCGATGGCGGTGCTCGCGCCCTACCGCGGGCCGGGGTTCCAGGAGGGGCGCTACTCGATCCACCTCCTGCCGCTGGCCTTCGTGCTGCTCGGCGGGGCGCTCGACGCGCTGCCGCGCGCCTGGCGCCGCCCCGCGCTCGTGGGCTGGCTCGCGCTCGCGCTCGCGACCCTGCCCGCGGCCGCCGCGCGCTACGGCTGGGCCGTGCAGAACATCAACGCGATGCAGGTCCACCTCGGCCACTGGGTTGACCGCCACGTGCCGGCCGGCGCGCGCCTGGCGCTGAACGACGTCGGCGCGATCGCCTGGGTGTCGCGCCGCGAGGTCATCGACCTGATGGGGCTCGTCACCCCCGAAGTGATTCCGTACCGGCGCGCGGGCGAGGCGGCCCTGGCGCGCTATCTCGGGCGCGCCTGTCCCGACTACGTGATCGTGTTCCCGACGTGGTTTCCCGAGCTCACGCGCCGGCGGGACCTGCTCGAGCCGCTCTACCGGGTCGCGCTGCCGCGCCCCACGGTGGTCGGTGGGCCGGAGATGGTCGTCTACCGCTTCCACGGCTGCGCCCGCTGAGCGGGGGCTGCCCGCGCGCCCGGCGATGCCGCGGGCCGCCGGGATCGTCGAGGCCGTCCGCTATGATCGGAGGCATGAGACGCGCGATGCTCGCCCTCGTGGCGGCCGTCGCGTGGGCGGCGGGCGCCGGCGCCGCGGCCGCGCAGATCTACCGCTGGACGGACGAGCGGGGCGTCAACCACTACACCGAGGGCCTGGACAACGTCCCGGAGCGCTACCGCGCGGGCGCGGTGCCGCTCGGGCTCAGGAACGCGCCGGCGGGCGCGCGCGCCGTCCCGGCGGGCGAGCCCGCGCCGGCCCGCAGCGTGACGATCCGCTACGTGCCCGGGCTCCCGATCCTGGTCGACGTCCGGATCAACGGCACGGCCACGGCTCGGCTCATGCTCGACACGGGCGCCGACCGCACGCTGATCAGCCCGCGCGCGCTGGCGGCCGCGGGCGTGTCGCTCACGCGCCCCGTGGCCCGCGGCCGGCTCACCGGCGTGACCGGGGTCGACCAGGCGCACTACGTGGTGGTCGACTCCCTGGAGATCGGGGAGGTCCGGGTGGACCGGCTGCCCGTCGTGGCCTACGAGATGCCCCAGAGCCCCGGCGACGGGCTCCTGGGGCGCGACGTGCTCGACCAGTTCAGCGTCGCCATCGACGCCGCCCGCGGCGTCGTGACCCTGACGCCGCGCTAGTCGGGCGCGCTGGCGGCGGGCCCGCCCCGGGCGGCCGCGCACGGCGTGGTAGGATGACGCTCTCGGCCATGGACTACAAGGCCACGCTGAACCTCCCCCGCACCGACTTCCCGATGCGGGCCAACCTCCCCGAGACCGAGCCGCGGATCCTGGCCTGGTGGGACGAGATCGGCATCTACAAGCGCCTGCGCGAGGTGGCCGCCGACCGCCCGCTCTGGATCCTCCACGACGGGCCGCCCTACGCCAACGGCCACATCCACATGGGCCACGTCCTGAACAAGGTCCTGAAGGACGTGATCGTCAAGTCGCGCACGATGCTCGGCTACAACGCCGTCTTCGTCCCCGGCTGGGACTGCCACGGCCTGCCCATCGAGCACCAGGTGGACAAGGAGCTCGGCCTCGACGTCGCCGGCGTGGACGTGCGCCGGGCGATGGACCCGCTCGAGAAGCGCCAGCGGTGTCGCGCCTACGCGCTCCGGTACATCGACATCCAGCGCCAGGAGTTCCGCCGCCTCGGCGTCTTCGGCGACTGGGACAACCCCTACCTCACGATGGCGCCCGCCTACCAGGCGGTGATCGCGCGCGAGTTCGGGCGCTTCGTCGGCCGCGGGCTCGTCTACAAGGGGCTCAAGCCCGTCCACTGGTGCATGTACTGCAAGACCGCGCTCGCCCAGGCCGAGGTCGAGTACGAGGAGGAGCGCACGCCCTCGGTGTACGTCGCCTTCCCGCTCGCGGCGCCGCTGCCCGATGTCCCCGACGCGCCCGCGGCGCTCGCGATCTGGACCACGACGCCCTGGACGCTCCCGGCGAACCTGGCCGTGGCCGTCCACCCCGACGAAGAGTACGTCGCGCTCGAGCACGACGCCCAGGCGCTCGTGGTCGCCGGCAAGCTCGCCGACCAGCTCGCGCGCCTCCTCGGCCGGGCCGACGCCCGGCGGCTCGCGAGCTTTCCGGGGCGGCGGCTGGTGGGCCTCGACTACCAGCACCCCTGGCTCGACCGCCGGGGCCCGGTGGCCGCCGCGGAGTTCGTGGCCATGGACGTCGGGACCGGGCTCGTGCACATCGCCCCCGGCCACGGCGAGGAGGACTACGAGCTCGGCCGCCGGCTCGGCCTCCGGACCTACAACCCCGTCGACGACGACGGCCGCTTCGTCCCCGAGGTCGAGCACCTGGCCGGGCTCACCGTGTGGGAGGCCAACCCGCGGATCGTGGACCTCCTGCGCGCGCGCGGGCGCCTGCTCGCCGAGGTGGAGGTCACCCACACCTACCCGCACTGCTGGCGCTGCAAGCAGCCCACGCTCTTCCGGGCCACCGAGCAGTGGTTCATCGCGCTCGACCGCGACGGCCTGCGCCAGCGGGCGCTCGAGGCGATCCGCCGCGACGTGCAGTGGATCCCCCCCTGGGGCCAGGAGCGGATCTACAGCATGGTCGCCCACCGCCCGGACTGGACCATCTCCCGGCAGCGCGTCTGGGGCGTGCCGATCGTCGCCTTCTACTGCCTGGACTGCGAGGCGCTGCTGCTCGACGAGCGCATCGTCGAGCACGTGGCGGCGATCTTCCGCGCCGGGCAGGGGGCCGACGAGTGGTACCTGCGGGAGCCCGCCGAGCTCCTGCCCCCCGGCACCCGCTGCCCGGCGTGCGGGGGTACGCGGTTCCGCAAGGAGACCGACATCCTCGACGTCTGGTTCGACTCCGGCTGCAGCCACGCCGCCGTGCTCGAGACGCGGCCGGAGCTGCGCTGGCCGGCCGAGATGTACCTCGAGGGCTCGGACCAGCACCGCGGCTGGTTCCACTCCTCGCTGCTCGAGGCGATCGGCACCCGCGGCGCGCCGCCCTACCGGAGCGTGCTCACCCACGGGTTCGTCGTGGACGGCGAGGGGCGCAAGATGTCCAAGTCCCTCGGCAACTACGTCGCCCCCCAGGACCTGATCCCGCGCTACGGCGCCGAGGTGCTGCGGCTCTGGGCGGCCTCGGAGGACTACACCGAGGACATCCGCCTCTCGAGCGAGATCCTGGACCGGCTCGCGGACGCCTACCGGCGCATCCGCAACACCTTCCGCTTCCTGCTGGGCAACCTCTACGACTTCGACCCCACGCGGCACCGCCCGCGGCGCGAGCAGCTCGACGAGCTCGACCGGTTCGTCCTGGACCGCCTGGCCCGCCTGATCGACCGCGCGCGGCGAGCCTACGAGCAGTACCAGTTCCACACGGTCTTCCATGCCGTGCACAACTTCTGCGCCGTCGACCTCTCGGCGCTCTACCTCGACGTGATCAAGGACCGGCTCTACACCTCGGCGGCCGACGACCCGCGCCGGCGGGCGGCGCAGGCGACCTGCTACGAGCTCTTCTGCGCCCTGGCCCGGCTCCTGGCGCCGATCCTGACCTTCACCACCGAGGAGGCCTGGCGCCACCTGCCCGGGCCCCGGAGCGAGAGCGTGCACCTCGAGCGCTTCCCCGAGGTCCCGCTCGAGTGGCTCGACGACCGGCTCAAGGCCGAGTGGGACCGGCTGCTCGAGGTGCGGCGCGAGGTCGCGCGCGCGCTCGAGGCGGCGCGCGCCGCCAAGCGGATCGGCAGCGGCCTCGAGGCCGCCGTGCGCATCACCGCCGCCCCCGAGGACCTGCCGGCCCTGCTCGAGGCCAAGGCCGCGCTGCTGCCGACCCTCTTCATCGTCTCGCGCGTGGGCCTCGGCCCGGGCCCCGCCGGCACGCTCGTGCACTACGAGAGCCAGGAGATCCCGGGCCTGACCATCGAGGTCGACCGGGCGCCCGGGCGCAAGTGCGCCCGCTGCTGGATCTGGCACGAGCAGGTCGGCGCCTGCGCCGAGCACCCCACGCTCTGCCCGCGCTGCGTCGGAGTCGTCACCGCCCGGCGATGACCGCGATCCTGGCGGTCGCGGCCGCCGTCGTCGCGCTCGACCAGGTCACCAAGGCCCTCGTGCTCCGGTCGCTCACGGTCGGGGTCCCGGTGGTCGTCGTCGACGGGCTCCTGTCGCTCACGCTCGTGATGAACCCCGGGCTCGCCTTCGGCCTGCTGGCGGGCGTGCCGGCGCCGTGGCGGTGGGTCGTGGCGGGGCTGTCCATCGTCGCCCTCGCCGTGCTCGCGCGCGTGGCGGCGCGCGTGCTCGCCGAGGGCCGGCACCCGGCGGACGTCGCGGCCCTCGGGCTGATCTTCGGCGGGGCGACCGGCAACCTCATCGACCGCGCCCGCTTCGGCGCCGTGGTGGACTTCGTCGACGTCCACGTCCGCGGCTGGCACTGGCCCGCCTTCAACGTCGCCGACTCCTCGATCACCGTCGGCGTGGCGGTCCTGGCGCTGCGCCTGCTCACGCGCCCCGCGCCGGCGCGCTCGTCCCCGCCTCCGGGTGCCTGACGCGATGGACCAGCGCCGGCTCACCGTGCCCCCCGGGGCCGCCGGCGCGCGGCTCGACCGCTGGCTGGCCGAGGCCCTGCCCGAGCTCTCGCGCGCCCGGGTCCAGGCGCTGATCGCGGCCGGCCACGTGCGCGTGGACGGCCGCGCGCGCAAGCCGGCGCACCGCCTGGCGAGCGGCGAGACGGTCGAGGTGACGATCCCGCCGCTCCCGCCCGAGGCCGTCCGACCCGAGCCGATCGCGCTGACCGTCGTCTACGAGGACGAGCACCTGCTCGTGGTCGACAAGCCCGCCGGGATGGTCGTCCACCCGGGGGCCGGCCACGCCGAGGGGACGCTCGCCGCGGCGATCCTGGCGCGGGCGCCGGAGGCCGCCGGGGTCGGGGGCCCGCGACGGCCGGGCATCGTCCACCGCCTGGACAAGGGCACCTCGGGCCTCCTCGTCGTCGCGCGCACGCCCGCCGCCTACGCGAGCCTGACCCGTCAGCTCGCGGCGCGGACCGTGAGCCGGCGCTACCTGGCGGTCGTCCACGGCCGGCTCGCGCGCGACGAGGGGGTCGTCGAGGCGCCGGTCGGCCGCGACCCCCGGCACCGCACGCGCATGGCCGTGCTCCCGCCGGGGCAGGGCAAGCCCGCCCTCACGCGGTGGCGGGTCCTCGAGCGCTTCCCTGCCTTCAGCTACCTCGAGGTCCGGCCCGAGACCGGGCGGACCCACCAGATCCGCGTCCACCTGGCCTCCCTCGGCCACCCGATCGTCGGCGACGACGTCTACGGCGCCCGCCGGCCCCGGCCGCCGGTGCCGCTCGAGGGGCTCGCCCTGCACGCGGCCACGCTGGCCTTCGTCCACCCCGTGTCGGGCGCCCGCATGGAATTCCATGCGTCATTGCCGCCACGGATTGAGCGGCTCCTGTCTCATCTCCGGCACGCGGCGTGAGCGGCCGGCACGGCCCCTGGGCGCGAGCGCGGGGAATTTCGGGCGAGGCGCTCTGGCACGGCGATTGCCAGGAGCGGTGTAGAATGCTGCCCGACGCCACCATGCCGCTGACCGCCGTGGTGCTCGCCGCCGGTGAAGGCAAGCGGATGCGCTCCCGCCAGCCCAAGGTCCTGCACCGCCTGTGCGGGCGCCCGCTCATCGCGTACCCGCTCCGGGTCGTGCGGATGGTCGCCGACCGGATCGTGCTGGTCGTCGGCCCCGACGGCGAGGAGGTCGTGCGGGTCGCGGGGCCCGGCGTCGAGGCCGTCGAGCAGCGCGAGCGGCTCGGCACCGGCCACGCGCTGCTCATGGCGCGCCCGGCGTGCGGCGAGGGGCCGATCCTGGTCGTCCACGCCGACATGCCGCTGCTCACGGCGGAGTCGGTCGAGCGGCTCGTGCGGCACCACGCGGCGACCGGCGCCGCGGCGACGCTCCTCACCGCCACCGTGGAGGCCCCGACCGGCTACGGGCGCGTGCTCCGCCAGGGCGGGCGCGTGGCGCGCATCGTCGAGGAGCGCGACGCCACCGACGACCAGAAGGCGATCGCGGAGATCAACGTCGGCGTCTACTGCTTCGACCCGCGCCGCCTGTGGCCCGCGCTCGAGCGCGTGCGCCCCGACAACGAGCAGGGCGAGTACTACCTGACCGACGTCATCGAGCAGATCGTCCGCGGCGGGGGCCGGGTGGAGGCCGTCGCGGTGGCCGACCCGACCGAGGCGCTCGGCGTCAACGACCGGCGGCAGCTCGCCCAGGTGGCGGCGCTCGCCCGCCGCCGCATCCTGGACCGGCTGATGGAGAGCGGGGTGACGATCGTGGACCCCGCCGTCACGTACGTCGAGGACACGGTCACCGTCGGGCCCGACACGGTCATCCACCCGCTCGTCGTGCTCGAGGGCGAGACGGAGATCGGCGCCGGGAGCGTGATCGGCCCGGGCTGCCACGTCACGGCGAGCCGGCTCGGCGCCGGGGTGACGCTACGGGCCTACTGCGTGCTCACGCGCGCGGTGGTCGAGGACGGGGCCGAGCTCGGCCCCTTCTGCCACCTCCGGCCCGGGGCGCACATCGGCGAGCGGGCGCGCATCGGCAACTTCGTCGAGGTCAAGCAGTCGCGGATCGGGCGCGGCTCCAAGGCCAACCACCTCGCCTACATCGGCGACGCCGTGGTGGGCGAGGAGGTCAACATCGGCGCCGGGACGATCACCTGCAACTACGACGGCGTGCGCAAGCACGAGACCCGCATCGGCGACCGCGCCTTCATCGGCACCAACACGAGCCTCGTGGCGCCCGTGACGATCGGCGAGGGGGCGCACATCGGGGCGGGCTCGGTCATCACCCGCGACGTGCCCCCGGGGGCGCTCGCGCTCGAGCGGAGCCCGCAAGTGGTCAAGGAAGGCTGGGCGGCGCGGCGGCGCGCCCGGCGCGCCGAGCCCTCCGAGCCGGCCTAGCATGTGCGGGATCGTCGGGTACGTGGGCGCGCGGAGCGCCGTCGAGCTGATCGTCGACGGCCTCAAGCGCCTCGAGTACCGCGGCTACGACTCCGCCGGCCTCGCGGTGCTCACCGCCGACGGCACCCTGGAAGTGCGCCGCGCGGCCGGCAAGCTCCGCACGCTCGAGGGGCTCCTCCGCGAGCGCCCGCTGAGCGGCACCGTGGGGATCGGCCACACGCGCTGGGCCACCCACGGCCGGCCCTCCGACGAGAACGCCCACCCCCACACGGACTGCACCGGCTCGCTGGTGATCGTCCACAACGGCATCCTGGAGAACTACCTCGAGCTCAAGGAGCGCCTGGCCGCGCAGGGCCACGTCTTCCGGTCGGAGACCGACACCGAGGTGCTCGCGCACCTGATCGAGCACTGGGCGCGCGCGGGCCAGCGCCTGGAGCGCGCGGTCAAGCGCGCGCTCGCCGAGGTCCGGGGCTCCTACGCCATCGCGGTCCTCGGCACGGCCGCCCCGGACCGGCTCGTCGCCGCCAAGCACGGCGCCGGCAGCGTCGTGGTGGGGCTCGGGCGGGGGGAGATGTTCGTCGCCTCCGACATCCCCGCGATCCTCGGCCACACGCGCGACGTGGTGATCCTCGAGGACGGCGAGGTGGCGGTGGTCACCGCCGAGGGCGTCGAGCTCTCCACGCTCGACGACCAGCCGGTCCAGCGCGCCCCGGTCCGGATCCTGTGGGATCCGATCATGGCCGAGAAGGGCGGCTACCGGCACTTCATGCTCAAGGAGATCTACGAGCAGCCGCGGGCGATCACCGACACCTTCCGCGGCCGGGTCTCGCTCGAGACGGGCAGCGTGATCCTGCCCGACCTGAACCTGGACCCGGCCACGGTCCGCGCCCTCACGCGCGTGGTGTTCGTGGCGTGCGGGACGGCCTACCACGCGGCCCTGCTCGGGCGCGCCATGGTCGAGCGGCTCGCGGGGCTGCCGGCGGAGGCGGACCTCGCCTCCGAGTTCCGCTACCGCGACGCCGTCGTGGGGCCCGACACGCTGGTCGTCGCCGTGTCGCAGTCGGGCGAGACCGCCGACACCATCGGCGCCGTCAAGGCCGCCCGGCAGAAGGGCTGCCCGATCCTGACGATCACCAACGTCGTGGGCTCGGCGCTCGCCCGCGAGGCGACCGGCACCCTCTACATGCACGCCGGCCCGGAGATCGGCGTGGCCTCGACGAAGGCCTTCGCGGCGATGATCGTGGCCGTCTACCTGCTCGGGCTCTGGCTCGGCCGCCAGCGCGGCCACCTGGCGGCCGAGGACGTCCGCAAGCGCCTGCGCGACCTCGTGGAGGTCCCGCGCCTCGTCGAGCGGACGCTCGAGCTCGACGGCGCGATCGCCGCGCTGGCGCGCCACCTGGCCTCGGCGCGGGACTTCCTCTACCTGGGTCGCGGCCTCCAGTACCCGATCGCGCTCGAGGGCGCGCTCAAGCTCAAGGAGATCTCCTACATCCACGCCGAGGGGTATGCGGGCGGCGAGATGAAGCACGGGCCGATCGCGCTCATCGCCGACGGCCTGCCCGTGGTGGCGCTGGCGCCGCGCGACAGCGCCTACGAGCGCATGCTCGGCAACATCGAGGAGGTGCGGGCGCGCGACGGCCAGGTCATCGCCGTGGTGAGCGCGGGGGACCGGCAGGCCGCGGCCAAGGCCCACCACGTGATCGAGGTGCCGCCCGCCGCCGAGCTCCTGATGCCGCTGCTGACCGTCGTCCCGCTCCAGCTCCTCGCCTACCACATCGCGGTCCGCCGCGGCTGCGACGTCGACCAGCCCCGGAACCTCGCCAAGTCGGTGACGGTCGAGTAGGCACCGATCCGGGCGCGGCCGGGGCGTGTCGCGGAGCGCCCACCCCGCCGCGTCCGGATGGCCCCGCGTGCGGCGCGGTACAATCTCTCGGTGTCCTCGGCACTCGCGTGTCTCCTCGACGACCTGAACCCGCCCCAGCGCCGGGCGGTGACCTTCGGCGAGGGGCCGCTCCTCGTGGTGGCCGGCGCCGGCAGCGGCAAGACGCGCGTGATCGCCTACCGGATCGCCTGGCTGCTCGGTCACCACGGCGTGTCGCCCCGCCACGTCCTGGCCGTCACCTTCACCAACAAGGCCGCCGAGGAGATGGCCCGCCGGGTCGACCAGCTCCTCGCGCCCGTCGGGCTCCGGGCCCCGCTCGTGGCCACCTTCCACGCCGCGTGCGTGCGGATCCTGCGCCAGCACGGCCGCTGGGTCGACCTGCCGGAGACCTTCGTCATCTACGACGAGGACGACCGGCTCGCGCTCGTCCGCGAGTGCATGCGCGAGGGCGAGCTCGCCGACCGGCAGTTCACGCCGAGCGCGGCCGTGCACCGGATCTCCTACCTGAAGAACCAGATGGTCCCACCCCAGCAGGCGCTCGCCGAGGCGCGGGGGCCCTGGGAGCGCAAGGCGGCGCTCGTCTACGCGCGCTACGAGCGGCGCCTGCGCGAGCTCGGCGGCGTGGACTTCGACGACCTGCTGCTCTTCACCGTGCGGCTGTTCGAGACGCGCCCCGAGGTGCTCGCCTGGTACCGCGGCCTCTGGCGCCACGTGCTGGTCGACGAGTACCAGGACACCAACCGCGCGCAGTACCGCATCATCCGCCTGCTGACCGCCGAGCACCGGAACGTGTGCGTGGTGGGCGACACGGACCAGTCCATCTACCGCTGGCGCGGCGCCGACATCCGCAACATCCTCGAGTTCGAGCGCGACTACCCCGGCACGACGGTCATCACGCTCGAGCAGAACTACCGGTCGACGCGGCGGATCCTCGCCCTGGCCTCCGGGGTGATCGCGCACAACGTCCACCGGCACGCCAAGACCCTCTGGACCGAGAACCCCGAGGGCGACCCCGCGCTGGTCTACCGCGCCTGGGACGAGCACGACGAGGCCGAGTTCGTCGCGCGGACGATCCTCGGGCTGCGCGCCGAGGGGGTGGGGTGGGACGGCGTCGCCGTCTTCTACCGCACCAACGCCCAGTCGCGCGTGCTCGAGGACGCGCTGCGGCGGGCGCGGATCCCCTACACGGTGGTGGGCGGCGTGCGCTTCTACGAGCGCAAGGAGATCAAGGACGCGCTCGCTTACCTCCGCCTGGTCGTCAACCCGCGCGACGACGTGGCCTTCCGGCGGGCGCTGGCCGCCCCGGCGCGCGGGATCGGCCCGGCGACGCTCGCCCGGCTCGAGGAGGTCGCCGCGCGCGAGGGCCGCCCGCTCCTGGCCGTGGCCGCGGCGCCGCCGCCGGACGTGCGCGGGCGGCCGCGGGCCGCGCTCGAGGCGTTCGCGGCCCTGATCGCCCGGCTCGCGCGCGAGCGCGGCGCGGTGCCGCCGCCGGCGTTCGTCGACCTCGTCCTCGAGGCCTCCGGCTACCGCGAGGCGCTCCGCCAGGAGCGGAGCCCGGAGGCGGAGGCGCGGCTCGAGAACCTCGAGGAGCTCGTGGCTGCGGCCGAGGAGTACGCGGACACCGCCGAGGCGCCCACCCTGGAGGGGTTCCTGGACTCGATCGCGCTCCTGACCGACATCGACGAGCTCAAGACGGGCGAAGCGCGCGTGGTCCTGATGACCCTCCACTCGGCCAAGGGCCTCGAGTTCCCGGTGGTGTTCATCACCGGCCTCGAGGAGGGCGTCTTCCCCCACGCGCGCTCCCTGGACGACCCCGACGCGCTCGAAGAGGAGCGGCGCCTCTGCTACGTGGGCCTCACCCGGGCGCGGCACCGCCTCTACCTGAGCTGGGCGCTCCACCGGCGCCTGCACGGCTACGGCGTGGGCGAGCCCTCGCGCTTCCTCCGCGAGATGCCGGCCGAGCACCTGCGGCTGCTCAACGCGGGCGGGGCGGCGCCGGGCGCCGAGGGCCCGGGCGTCGAGGGCGAGCCGGCGGGCGTCGCGCTCGACGACGACCTGCCCTTCCGGGTCGGCACGCGCGTGCGCCACACGCGGTGGGGCGAGGGCCTCGTGGTCGGCGTCGAGCGCGCCGGGGCCGAGACGATCGTCACCGTGCGGTTCGCCAGCGTGGGGCGCAAGCGCCTGTCCCTCCAGTACGCGCACCTGGAGGAGGCCTAGCGGGGCGGCGCCGGTGATCGACGACCGGACGGTCGAGCACGTCGCGCGCCTGGCGCGCCTGGCGCTCTCCGACGAGGAGCGCGCGCGCATGCGCGAGCAGCTGGGCCGGATCCTGACCTACATCGACGCGCTCCGCGCGCTCCCCGTGGACGACGTCGAGCCCACGACCCACGTGGTCCCGCTCGTCAACGTGATGCGCGAGGACGTGGTCGAGCCCTCGCTGCCGCGCGAGGCGATGATGGCCAACGCCCCCGACCCGCGGGGCGAGTTCTTCCGCGTGCCGCGGATCCTCGAAGACTGAGCCCGTGGCCGACGACCTGACGCGCCTGACCGCCCACGAGCTCGTCGCCGCCTACGCCCGGGGGGAGGTCACCCCGAGCGAGGTGACGCGGGCGTACCTCGAGCGGATCGACCGCCTCGACGGCCGCCTGGGGGCCTACCTCACGGTCAGCCGCGAGGCGGCGCTCGCCGAGGCCCGTGCGGCCGACGCCCGCTACCGCGCGGGCGCGCCCCGCGGCCCGCTCGACGGCGTGCCCGTGGCCCTCAAGGACAACCTCTGCACGCGCGGCGTGCGCACCACGTGCGCCTCGCGCATCCTCGAGGGCTTCGTGCCGCCCTACGACGCCACCGTGGTCGAGCGACTCCGGGCGGCGGGCGCCGTGCTCCTCGGCAAGACGAACCTCGACGAGTTCGCCATGGGCTCGTCCACCGAGCACTCGGCGTTCCAGCCCACGCGCAACCCCTGGGACCTGGCCCGGGTGCCGGGCGGGTCGTCGGGCGGCTCGGCGGCCGCGGTCGCGGGCGGCCTCGCCGCCGCCGCCCTCGGCAGCGACACCGGGGGCTCGGTGCGCCAGCCGGCGGCCTTCTGCGGCGTCGTGGGCCTCAAGCCCACCTACGGGCGCGTGTCGCGCTACGGGCTCGTGGCCTTCGCCTCCTCGCTCGACCAGATCGGGCCCCTCACCCGCGACGTCCGGGACTGCGCGCTCGTCCTCGGCGTGATCGCCGGCCCGGACCGGCGCGACGCCACGGCGGTCGACGCGCCGGTGCCCGACTATCTGGCCGAGCTCGAGGCCGGCGTCGAGGGCCTCCGGCTCGGCGTCCCCCGCGAGTACTTCGCGGCCGGGATCGACCCGGAGGTCGAGCGGGCGGTGCGCGCGGCCGTGGACGTGCTCGCGAAGCTCGGGGCGGCCGTCGAGGAGGTCTCGCTGCCGACCACCGCGTACGGGATCGCCGTCTATTACATCCTCGCGCCCGCCGAGGCCTCGTCGAACCTCGCGCGCTACGACGGCGTCAAGTACGGCCTGCGGGTGGCGGGCGCCGACGTCGTGGAGATGGCCAGCCGCACGCGCGCCGCGGGCTTCGGGGCCGAGGTCAAGCGGCGGATCATGCTGGGCACCTACGCCCTCTCGGCCGGCTACTACGAGGCCTACTACGGCCGCGCGCAGAAGGTGCGCACGCTCGTGCGCCGCGACTTCGAGCGCGCGTTCGCGGCCGTGGACCTCCTCGTGGCGCCCACCACGCCGAACGTCGCCTTCCGCCTCGGCGAGAAGGAAGACCCGCTCGCCATGTACCTGAACGACGTTTTCACCGTGCCCACGAGCCTGGCCGGGCTGCCCGCGATCTCGGTGCCCTGCGGGGTGAGCGCCGCGGGGCTGCCCATCGGCCTGCAGCTCATCGGCCGCCCCTTCGACGAAGCGCGCCTGCTGCGCGCGGCCTGGGCGTACGAGCAGGCCACGCCGTGGCGCGCCCGCCGCCCGGAGCTCGCGTGAGCGCCCGCGCCGCCCCCGCCGTGGAGGTCGTGATCGGGCTCGAGGTCCACGCCCAGCTGCTGACCCGCTCCAAGATGTTCTGCGGCTGCGCCACGACCTTCGGTGCGCCGCCGAACACGCTGACCTGCCCGGTCTGCCAGGGCCAGCCGGGGGTGCTCCCGGTGATCAACCGGCGCGCCGTGGAACTCGCCGTGCGCACGGCGCTCGCGCTCGGCTGCCGGATCAACCCCACGTGCCGGTTCGCCCGCAAGCACTACTTCTACCCGGACATGCCGAAGAACTACCAGATCAGCCAGTACGAGGAGCCGCTCGCCGAGGACGGCTGGCTGGAGATCGACGTGGGCGACACGACCCGGCGCGTGGGCGTCCAGCGCCTGCACCTCGAGGAGGACGTGGGCAAGCTCGTCCACGAGGGGCGGTTCGAGACGGCCACGGCGAGCCTGGTGGACTTCAACCGGGCGGGCGTGCCGCTCATGGAGACCGTCACGCGCCCGGAGCTCCGCTCCCCCGAGGAGGCCGCGGCCTGGCTCCGCGCCTTCCGCACGCTCCTCCTCTACCTCGGCGTCTGCGACGGCAACATGGAGGAGGGCTCGCTCCGTTGCGACGCCAACGTCTCCGTCCGCCGGCCCGGCCAGGGGCTCGGCACCAAGGTCGAGATCAAGAACCTGAACTCGTTCCGCAACCTCCGGCTCGCGCTCGAGTACGAGGTCGCGCGCCAGACGCGCGCGCTCGAGGCCGGCGAGCCGATCGTGCAGGAGACGCGGCTCTGGGAGGCCGAGGGCGGCTACACGCGCCCCATGCGCTCCAAGGAGTACGCGCACGACTACCGCTACTTCCCCGAGCCCGACCTGCCCCCGCTCCGGCTCGCCCCGGCGTGGATCGAGGAGATCCGGCGCGGGCTGCCCGAGCTGCCCCGGGCGCGCCGCCGGCGGTTCGTCGAGGCCTACGGCCTGCCGGCCTACGACGCCGAGGTGCTGACGCAGACCCGCGCCCTGGCCGACTACTTCGAGGCCGCGGTACGCGCCTTCCCGCGCCCGAAGGTCGTCGCCAACTGGATCATGTCCGAACTGCTGCGCGAGGTACCGGGCGACGACGAGGCCGCGATCGCCGCGACGCCCGTGACGCCGGAGCGCCTGGCCGGGCTCCTGCGCCTCGTCGAGGCGGGCACGATCAGCGGCAAGATCGCCAAGGACGTGTTCGTCCGCATGCTCCGCACGGGGGAGGACGCCGAGACGATCGTCCAGCGCGAGGGACTCACCCAGGTGGCCGACACGGCCGCCCTCGAGCGGGTCATCGACGAGGTGCTCGCCCGCAACCCGCGCCCGGTCGAGGACTACCGGCGCGGCAAGCGGGCGGCGGCCCAGGCGCTCGTGGGCCTGGTCATGCGGGCCACCGGCGGGCGGGCCAACCCCGCGCTCGTCAACCGTCTGCTGGAGGAGAAACTCTCCCGGCTCTGACGGGGGCCGCTATAATTCTGCCGCCCCCGCCATGATCGAGTTTCAGCGGGTCTCCAAGGTCTACACGGTCGGGGCGGTGAAGGTGCCCGCGCTCTCGGACCTGTCGTTCCGCATCGGGCGCGGGGAGTTCGTGATCCTCACCGGGCCGAGCGGCGCGGGCAAGACGACGCTGCTCCGGCTCATCTACCGGGACGAGGTGCCCACCGAGGGGGAGATCTCCGTGCTCGGCGTCCCGCTGAACGGGCTCCGGCGCGCGGAGGTCTCGGCGCTCCGGCGCTCGATCGGCGTCGTCTTCCAGGACGCCAAGCTCCTGCCCGGGCGCACCGTGTACGAGAATATCGCCTTCGTGCTCCGGGTCACGGGCACGCCGCGGCGCGAGATCACCGCGCGCGCGTTCGAGGCGCTGCGCGCCGTCGGGCTCTCGGCGCGCGCCCAGGCCTACCCGGGGCAGCTCTCGCAGGGCGAGGCGCAGCGCGCCGCGCTGGCCCGGGCCATCGCCCGGCGGCAGGCGCTGCTGCTCGCCGACGAGCCCACGGGCAACCTGGACGACGCGATGGCGGCGGAGGTGCTCGCGGTGGTCAAGGACATCTGGGCGCGCGGCACCACGGTCCTCCTGGCCACGCACCAGGCGCGCCTGGCGGCCGCGCTGCGCCAGCGCACGCTCGTGCTCGAGGGCGGGCGCCTCGTCAAGGACGAGGGCTGAATGCTCGGCTTCCTCGTGGCCGAGGCCGTCCGCGACCTCCGGCGCGGCGGGCGCGTGGCCGCGAGCGCGGTGGTGCTGATCACGCTCTCGCTCGTGGCGCTGGGCGGGTTCTGGATCCTCTCGGCGAACCTCGGCCGGGCCGTCGCCGAGTGGCGCGAGCGCGTCCGCCTGGTGGTCTACCTCGCGCGCGAGCCGGTCGGCGCCGAGCGCGAGGCGCTCCTCGAGCGCGTGCGGGCGCTCCCCGACGTGGCCACCGTGCGCTTCGTCTCGCGCGCCGAGGCGCTCGAGGCGCTGCGCCGCGTGCTCGGGCCCGACGCCGGGGTCGTCGACCAGCTGCCTGCCAACCCGTTGCCCGCCTCCCTGGAGGTCACCCCGGGCCCCGGCGGCACGACGCCCGAGGGCGCGCGGGCGCTGCTCCAGCGTCTGGCCGCGTTCCCCGAGGCCGAGGAGGTCGCGGGCGGCCTCGAGTGGGTCGAGCGGCTCGCCCACTGGCAGCGGCTCCTGACGACGATCGGGCTCGGCGTGGGCGCCGTGCTCGCCCTGGCCGCGATCCTGACCGTGACCACCGCGACGACGCTCGTGCTCCACGTGCGCCGGCACGAGACCGAGATCATGCGACTCGTGGGCGCGCCCGAGCTCGCGATCCGGCTGCCGCTGCTGCTCCAGGGGTTGCTCCAGGGGCTGCTCGGCGCCGCGGTCGCGCTGCTCGCGCTCCACGCCGCGCACCGCCTCGCGGCGCCCCGGCTGGAGCCGCTGGTCCAGCTCACGCTCGGCCTGCCCACGCTCGAGTTCCTCGCGCCGCCGGCCCTCGCCGCCGTGCTGCTGGCCGGCGCCGGCTTCGGGGCGGTGGGCGGCTGGCTGGCCAGGGGGCGGGCCGGCGCGTGAGGCGCGGGCGGCCCCTCCTCCCCGTGCTCGCCGCGGGGCTGGCGGTGGCGGCTCTCCTGGCGGGCCCCGGGCCCGGGGCGGCGCAGGGACGCCGCGACGACCTCCAGGCCGAGGAGCGCCGGCTCCAGGAGACGCGGCAGCAGCTCCGCCGCGAGCGCGAGCGCGCCGCCGAGGCGCGGCGGCGCGAGACCTCGCTCCTGGCCGAGCTCGAGCGGATCGAGCGGACCCTCGCCGACAAGCAGCGCCAGGTGGCGCGGCTCGACGCGCGGATCCGGCGCGTGCAGGCGGAGATCGCCGCCCTCCGGGGCGACATCGGTCGGCTCCAGGCGTTCCGACAGGGCCAGGAGCAGGCGCTCGCCCGGCGCCTGCGCGTGCTCTACAAGATCCACCACCAGGGCGCGGCGCTGCCGCTGCTGCTCTCGGGCGACGATCCCGTCACGCGCATGGTCGTGATCCGGCAGCTCGGGAGCGTGGCCGCCCTGGACGCCCGCCTGATTCGAGAGTATCGTGAGACGTCCGAAAATCTCGCGGAGCGCAAGGCCCGAGAGGAGGCGCGTCAGGCGGAGCTGGCGACGCTGCGCGCCGACGTGGCGCGCGAGCAGGCGGAGATCGACCGGGAGGCGGCCCGGCGGCGGGCCCTCCTGGCGAAGGTCCAGGACGAGCGCGCCTACCACGAGCGGATGGTGGGCGAGCTCTCCGAGGCCGCCCGGCGCCTGGAGGCGCTGGTGCGGGAGCTTCAGGCCCGGCAGCGCCGGCTGGCGAAGGTCCCCCCGCCCCGGCCCCCCGCGAGCCCGCCGCCCGCCGTCGGGTTCGGCAGCCTCCGCGGGCGCTTGCCGTGGCCGGCCGAGGGCCGCATCGTCGCCGCCTTCGGCCCGCAGGTGCACCCGCGGTTCGGGACCCGGACGTTCCGCAACGGCGTGGACATCGAGGCCCCCGAGGGCAGCGAGGTCACGGCGGTCTATGGCGGGGTCGTCGTCTACACGGGATGGTTCAAAGGGTACGGGAACCTGATAATCCTGGACCATGGGCAGGACTACTACACGCTCTACGCCCACGTCGCCGAGATCCTGGTGAAGGAGGGCGACGAGGTGCGACAGGGCCAGCCTATCGGCACGGTCGGCGACACCGGGTCGCTGGCCGGCGCCCGCCTCTACTTCGAGGTGCGCTACCAGGGCAGGCCGCAGGATCCGGCCGAGTGGCTCCGCCAGCGCGGGTGAGGGGGTTCCGGGGATGAAGAAGGCGTTCGTGATCGGCTCACTGCTCGTCGTGCTCACGCTGTCCATCGGCGGGTCGGCCGGGAGCAAGGGCGCGGACAGCAACGCCACCTACGAGCACCTGCGCCTGTTCACCGAGGTGCTCTCCATCGTCCAGAACCAGTACGTCGACGAGGTGGCGCCGCGGGAGCTGATCTACAACGCCATCAAGGGTACGCTGCGCGGCCTAGACCCGCACAGCGCCTTCCTGGACCCGGACAGCTACCGCGAGATGCAGGTGGAGACCTCCGGGAGCTTCGGCGGCCTCGGCATCGAGATCACCCTGCGGGACGACATCCTCACGGTGGTCGCGCCGATCGAGGGCACGCCCGCCTACCGCGCCGGGATCCAGCCCGGGGACCGGATCGTCCGGATCGACGGGCTGCCGACGAAGGACATGCAGCTCGCCGACGCCGTCAAGCGGATGCGCGGCAAGCCGGGCACCAAGGTGACCATCAGCGTGCTCCGCGAGGGCTGGGCCGAGCCGCGGGACTTCGAAATCGTCCGCGAACAGATCCGCGTGCACTCGGTGCGCGCCCACGACCTGGGCGGCGGCATCGCCTACATCCGGCTGCGCCAGTTCCAGGAGCAGACGGCGCACGACCTCGAGCAGGCGATCGAGAAGTTCCAGAAGGCCGGCATGAAGGCGCTGATCCTGGACCTGCGCAACAACCCCGGCGGCCTGCTGACGGCGGCCGTGGAGGTCACCGAGAAGTTCATCGACGACGGCAAGCTGGTCGTCTACACCGAAGGGCGCGTGCGGAACCAGAACATGCGCTTCTCCGCGCACGCCAAGAAGGCGATCACGGACGTGCCCATGGTGGTCCTCGTCAACCACGGCAGCGCCTCGGCCTCCGAGATCGTCGCCGGCGCGCTCCAGGACTACGGGCGGGCCGTGCTGGTGGGCACGACGACCTTCGGCAAGGGCTCGGTGCAGACCATCATCCCGCTCTCCGACGGCTCGGGCCTCCGCCTGACGACCGCCAAGTACTTCACCCCCAAGGGCCGCTCGATCCACGGCAAGGGGATCACGCCCGACATCGTGGTCGAGGTGCCCAAGGACGCCCAGGCGCGCCCGACGCCGCCCGGCGCCGACCCCCTGGAGGAGCTCAAGAAGGACGTCCAGCTCCAGCGCGCGCTCGACGTGATCAAGGCCATGCAGATCATCCAGCAGCACCCGGCCGCCCCGGGCCAGGCGCAGGCCGGCGCGGCCCCGCAGGCCCGGTAGGCCGGTCGGAGCCCCGCGGGCGGCCCGGCGCCGCCCGCGGGCCAGGCGGCGGACCATGATCGTCCTCGGCATCGAGACCTCGTGCGACGAGACCTCGGCGGCCGTGCTCGTGGATGGCCGCCGCGTGCTGTCCAATGTGGTGGCCTCGCAGGACGCGATCCACGCCCCCTACGGCGGCGTGGTCCCGGAGCTCGCCTCGCGCCGCCACCTGGAGGTGATCGTGCCCGTCCTCGAGCGGGCGCTCGAGGAGGCGGGCGTCAAACTCGCCGACCTGGACGGGATCGTCGTCACCCGGGGGCCGGGGCTCATCGGCTCGCTCCTGGTCGGCTGCTCGCTGGCCAAGGCGCTGGCCTGGGCGCACGGCAAGCCCCTGGTCGGCGTCAACCACCTGGAAGGGCACATCTACGCGGCGTTCCTCGAGGACGACCCGCCCGAGCACCCGTTCCTGGCCCTGGTGGTCTCGGGCGGGCACACGGCCCTCTACCACGCGCGCGCGCCGCTCCGGTACGCGCTCGTCGGCGAGACGCGCGACGACGCCGCGGGCGAGGCCTTCGACAAGGTCGCCAAGCTCCTGGGCCTGGGCTTTCCCGGCGGGCCCATCATCCAGCGGATCGCCGAGCGCGGGGACCCGCGGGCGGTGGCCTTCCCGCTCGCGCAGATGACCGACGGGACGCGGGACTTCTCCTTCAGCGGGATCAAGACCGCGGTCTCCTACTACGTCAAGCGCCACGGCCCGCTCTCGGACCAGCAGGTCGCCGACATCGCGGCGTCCTTCCAGGCGGCGGTGGTCAAGATGCTCGTGCGCAAGACCGTCCGCGCGGCCCTCGACCTCGCGGTCAAGCGGGTCGTGCTCACCGGTGGCGTGGCGGCCAACGGCCCCCTGCGGCAGACGCTCCGGGCCGAGTGCGAGGCGCACGGCATCCGGCTGCACATCCCGTCGCCCCGCCTGTGCACCGACAACGCCGCCATGGTCGCCGCGGCGGGCACGGTGCGCCTGGCGGCGGGCGAGCGCGCGCCGCTCGGGATGAGCGCGGTCCCCGACCTGGCGCTGGCGTGAGGCGCCCGGCGCGCCGGCCCGGCCCGGCCGGGGCTCGCGCGCGAGCGGGGAGGGGCGCGCGCCCGTGAACTACGCCGCCGTGCTCGCCGGGCTCCCCGACGCCGTCATCGCGGTGGACGCGACCCTCCGGATCGTGTTCTGGAACGCCGCGGCCGAGGCGCTCACGGGCCGCTCGGCGCGGCGGGCCGAGGGGCGGCTCGCCAAGGAAGTCCTGCCGCCGGGGAGCTCGGTGGTGAGCCGCCTCGCCGAGACGCTCGCCGCGGGGGAGAGCCGCGCCGAGGCCGACGCGGTGCTCGAGACCGTCGACGGGCGCGCGCTCCCGGTGAGCGTGGTCACGGCCCCGCTCTTCACGACCGAGGGGCGGCTCGAGGGCGCGGTGGCCGTGGTGCGCGACCTGTCGCGCGTGCACCAGCTCGAGCGCGAGGTGCGGCGCGGCGCCACGCTCGCCGCCGCGGGGCGCATGGCGGTGGGCCTCGCCCACGAGATCCGCAACCCGCTCGGCGCCATCCGCGGCGCCGTCCAGCTCCTGGCCCGCGAGCTCGCGGGCCGCCCCGACGCCGCGCGGCTCTGCGAGTACACGGACGTCATGCTGCGCGAGGTCGACCGCGTCAACCGGCTGCTCGAGGCGCTGCTCGACCTCGGGCGCCCGGTGGAGCTCCGCCGGGCCCCGCTGAACGTCCACCTGCTCCTCGAGCGCGTGCTCCTGCTCCACGACGAGGCGGTGCGCGCGCGCCGGGTGAGCGTCGTGCGGCGCTACGACCCGAGCCTGCCCGCCATCCTCGGCGACGAGGACCGGCTGCTCCAGGTCTTCCACAACCTCGTCCGCAACGCCCTGGACGCGCTGGGCGAGGGCGGCCGCCTCACGCTGGTCACCCGCGTGAGCCGCAACCCGGTCTACGGGCGCCCCGACCCCGGCCGCGGCCCGCGCACCATGGTGGAGGTGCAGGTCGCCGACGACGGGCCCGGGATCCCGGCCGCGATCCGCGAGCGGATCTTCGACCCGTTCGTGACCACGAAGCCGCGGGGGCTCGGGCTCGGCCTCGCCCTGTGCCACCGGATCCTCGAGGAGCACCAGGGCGCGATCCAGGTCGACTCGGCCGAGGGCCGGGGGACCGTGGTCACCTGCGTGCTGCCCATCGCCCGATGAGCGCGCGGATCCTGGTCGCGGACGACGAGGAGAGCCTCTGCTGGGTCCTCGAGCGGGGCCTGCGGCAGGTCGGCTACGAGGTCGTCGTCGTCAAGGACGGCGAGGCGGCCCTGCGCGCGCTCGAGGCGGAGCCCTTCGACCTCGTCTTCCTCGACGTGCGCATGCCGGGCCTCGACGGCCTGACGGTGCTCGAGCGGGCGCGCGCGGCGCGCCCGGACGCCTGCGTCGTGGTCATGACGGCCCACGGGACCATGGACACGGCCATCAAGGCGATGCAGCGCGGGGCTTACGACTACCTCACCAAGCCCTTCGACCTCGAGGAGGTGCTGCTGCTGGCCGAGCGCGCGCTGGCGGCGAGTCGGCTCGCGCAGGAAGTGGGCCGGCTCCGCGCGGGCCTCCAGGAGGTCAAGGAGTTCAGCGCGCTGATCGGCCGCCACCCGCGGATGCAGGAGGTCTACAAGACGATCGGGCGCATCGCGGGGACCGACGTCACCGTGCTCCTGCGCGGTGAGTCGGGCACCGGCAAGGAGCTCGTGGCGCGCGCCATCCACCACTACAGCCGGCGGGCGGGCCGGCCGTTCGTGGCCGTCTCCTGCGCGGCGCTGCCGGCGTCGCTGCTCGAGTCGGAGATGTTCGGCCACGAGCGCGGCGCCTTCACCGACGCCCGCGAGCGGCGCCTCGGGCGCTTCGAGCTCGCCCACGGCGGCACGCTCTACCTGGACGAGGTCGGCGACATGCCCGTGGAGCTCCAGTCGAAGCTCCTCCGCGCCCTCCAGGAACGGACCATCGAGCGGGTGGGCGGCAGCGAGCCCATCCGCGTCGACGTGCGCGTGCTCGCGGCCACCAACCGCGACCTCGAGGCGCTCATGCGCGAGGGGCGGTTCCGCGAGGACCTCTACTACCGCCTGAACGTCGTCACCATCCACCTGCCCCCGCTGCGCGAGCGCCGGCGCGACATCCCGCTGCTGGTCGAGCACTTCCTCACCAAGTACGCCCCGCAGTACGGCGAGCGGGCGGTGGCGCCCGAGGCGCTGGACCGGCTGGTCGGCTACGACTGGCCGGGCAACGTGCGCGAGCTCGAGAACGTGATCCAGCGGGCGATGGTGATGGCGGCGGGCGGCGTGATCCTGCCCGAGCACCTGCCCATCGGGCCCGTGTCCGCCGCCGCCTCGGTCGCGGTGGACGCGACGCTCGAGGAGATCATCGAGCGCAAGCTGATGGAGTGCGTGCGCGGGCTGCGCGAGCGGGCGAGCGCCAACCTCTACGACCTCATGATCGCCCTCGTCGAGAAGCCGCTGCTCCGGGCCGTGCTGCGGGAGACGCGCGGCAACCAGCTCCGCGCGGCGCAGATCCTCGGCATCAACCGCAACACGCTCCGCAAGAAGCTCACCGCGCACGGCATCGACCCCGACCGGCTCGACGGGTAGGTCGGCGGCGGGCGGGGGCCGTCGCGCGGCGCGGCGGGCGCCGCCTCGGGGCGCGGGGCGTCGGCGTCGCCCGGCCCCGGCGGCGCCCGGGCTACGCGGGCCGGTAGAGCTCGCCGCCCGCCCGGCGGAACTCCTCGGCCTTCTCCCGGAGCCCGGCGGCGAGCGCGGTCTCGGCCGCGAGGCCCCGGCGCGCGGCGTACTCGCGCACCTCCTGCGTGATCTTCATCGAGCAGAACTTGGGCCCGCACATCGAGCAGAAGTGGGCGAGCTTGGCGCCCTCGGCCGGCAGCGTCTCGTCGTGGAACGCCCGCGCCGTCTCGGGGTCGAGCGCGAGGTTGAACTGGTCCTCCCAGCGGAACGCGAAGCGGGCGCGGCTGAGCGCGTCGTCCCACTCGCGGGCGCGCGGGTGCCCCTTGGCCAGGTCGGCCGCGTGCGCCGCGATCTTGTAGGCGATGACGCCGTCCTTGACGTCCTTCTTGTTCGGCAGGCCGAGGTGCTCCTTCGGCGTGACGTAGCAGAGCAGGGCCGTGCCGTACCAGGCGATCAGGGCGGCGCCGATGGCCGAGGTGATGTGGTCGTAGCCGGGCGCGATGTCCGTGGTGAGGGGGCCGAGGGTGTAGAAGGGCGCCTCGTGGCAGACGGCGAGCTGCCGGTCCATGTTCTCCTTGATCAGGTGCATCGGCACGTGGCCGGGCCCCTCGATCATCACCTGGCAGTCGTGCTCCCAGGCGATCCGCGTGAGCTCGCCGAGCGTCTCGAGCTCGGCGAACTGGGCGGCGTCGTTGGCGTCGGCGATGGAGCCCGGGCGGAGCCCGTCGCCGAGCGAGAAGGCGACGTCGTAGGCGGCCATGATCTCGCAGATCTCGCGGAAGTGCGTGTAGAGGAAGTTCTCCTGGTGGTGGGCCAGGCACCACTTGGCGATGATCGACCCGCCGCGCGAGACGATGCCCGTCACGCGGTTCGCGGTGAGCGGGATGTAGCGGAGCAGCACGCCGGCGTGGATGGTGAAGTAGTCCACGCCCTGCTCGGCCTGCTCGATGAGCGTGTCGCGGTAGATCTCCCAGGTGAGCTCCTCGGCCTTGCCGCCGACCTTCTCGAGCGCCTGGTAGATGGGCACCGTGCCCACCGGCACCGGGCTGTTGCGCAGGATCCACTCGCGCGTCTCGTGGATGTTCCGGCCGGTCGAGAGGTCCATGACCGTGTCCGCGCCCCAGCGGACCGCCCAGGTCAGCTTCTCGACCTCCTCCTCGATCGAGGAGGCCACGGCCGAGTTGCCGATGTTGGCGTTGACCTTCACGAGGAAGTGGCGGCCGATGATCATCGGCTCGCTTTCGGGGTGGTTGACGTTGGCGGGGATGATCGCCCGCCCCCGCGCCACCTCCTGGCGCACGAACTCCGGGCTCACGCCCTCGCGGAGCGCGACGAACTCCATCTCGGGGGTGATCTCGCCTCGCCGGGCGTAGTGCATCTGGGTGACGCGGCGCCCCGGCCGCGCGCGCAGCGGCCGGCGGATCGCGGGGAAGCGGACGCCGCCGAGCGCGGGGTCGGCGGCGCGCTGCCGCGCGTAGGCCGAGGAGAGCTCGGGGAGCTCCTCCACGTCGCCCCGCTCGAGGATCCAGGCCAGGCGCAGCGGCGGCAGCCCCTGCTTGATGTCGGGCTGGGCCTCGGGGTCGGTGTAGGGCCCGCCCGTGTCGTAGAGCCGCACCGGCGGCTCTCCCCCCGAGAGCCGCACCTCGCGCATGGGCACGCGGAGGTCGGGACGAGAGCCGGTGACGTAGACCTTGCGGAACGGCGGACGCGCTGACGGCATCGGTGGCCTCCCTTCGCCGGTATTACCCGGATCAGGTTCCTGCGGTCGGCGGCGCTCAGCCGCCCTCTCAGCCCGGTTGCCCGAGCTCCCGCGGTGGACGTGCCGCCTTCAGGCTACGTGACGGCCGGGGGGAGGTCAAGGAACGCGCCGCGGCCCGCCGCGGTGGTAGGATGCGCGCCGTGCTCGGGACGCTGGCGTGGGTGGGGCTGGTCGCGAGCGACGCCGACGCCGTGGCGAGGGCGCTGGCGCGCGACTTCGGGCTGCCGCGGGCGGACACCGTCGCGGGCGCGCCCGGCCGCCGGGTCCCGCTCCTCGGCGTCGGCCGCGCGGCGCTCGCGCTCTTCGAGCCCGGCGACCCGTTCCTCGGCGACGACGCCCGGCCCGGCGTCCATCACCTCGCGCTCGCGGTCGCCGACCTCGCCGGGGCCGCCGCCCGCGCGACTGCGGCGGGCGTGCGCCTCGAGGCGCCCGACCCCGTTGCGGGGCTCGGCGGCGCCCGGCACCTGCGCCTGGCGCCGGCGACGACCGCCGGGGTCCGGACCTACCTCACCGAGCCGGTGCCGGCCGCGCCGCCGGCGCGCGGGCCGGGCGCCGCGGGCTGGGTCGAGCGGATCGACCACGTGGGCGTCGCGACCGCCGACACCCGGGGCGCCCTCGAGTGCTTCGTCGCGCGCCTGGGCTTCCCGCTCGAGAGCACCCAGACCGACGTCGAGGCCGTGATCGCGGTGGAGAGCTTCACCTCCGACCGCTACGGCGTCGTCTACCACGCGCGCCCGCCCGAGGTCGTGGGCGGGCTGCGCGTGGCGTTCGTCACGGTCGGCGACGCCGAGCTCGAGTTCCTCGAGGACCTCGATCCCCGCGCGGGGCGCGAGCCGCGGCCCGCGCCCGGGGCCTCGGGCGCCGGCACGACGCGGGGCGACCGGACGGCCATCGCCCGCTTCGTCGCCGCGCGCGGCCCCGGCCTGCATCACCTCGCGCTCAAGGTCGACGACGTCGACGGCGCCCTCGGCCGGCTCGCGGCGGCCGGGTACGAGCTGATCGACCGCGTCGGCCGGCCGGGCTCGCGGCGGGCGCGGATCGCGTTCCTCGGCCGCGCGCGCCTCGGCGGCGTGCTCGTCCACCTCGTCGAGCGCCCGGCGGCCTGAGCGCCGCCGCGCGACGCCCCGCGCCGCCTCCGGGCGCGAGGATCCCGCCCTCGCTCAGCCGCCCGAGACGGCGCCGCTCACCAGCCCGCCCACGAGGTAGCGCTTGAAGGCGTAGTAGAGGATCACGGGCGGGATCGAGTAGACGGTCGAGACCGCCATGAGCAGGTTCCACGGGGCGTTGTCCGTGGTCAGGAAGTTCGACATCGCCACCGGGAGCGGGATGCGCTCCTCGCCGGTGAGGAGCAACAGCGCGTAGAGGTACTCGTTCCAGGCGTAGAGGAAGGCGTACGTCGCCACCGCCACGAGCGCCGGGACGATCAGGGGCAGGTAGAGGTGCACGAACACCTGGAGCGTGCCGGCCCCGTCGATCGCCCCCGCCTCCTCGAGCTCCGGCGGCAACGAGCGCGCGTAGTCCGAGAGCACCCAGAGCGCGTACGGGGAGGCGAACGTCACCATGGCCAGCACGAGGGCGAGCTTCGTGTCGATCAGGTCGTAGTCGGCCATGAGCTTGAAGAAGGGGATCGACAGGAACGAGGACGGGATCACGTAGGTGAAGAGCGTGAGCCCGGAGACCGGGCGGCGGAAGCGGAAGCGCAGGCGGGCCATGGCGAACGAGCCGAGCGCGGCGATGGCGGCGACGAGGACGGTGGTCCAGAGGGCCACGGTGAGGCTCGTGCCGAGCTGGCGCCAGAAGTAGCGCACGAAGGGGTTGTCCTGCGCCATCGTGTAGACGTAGTTCGCGAGCGTCGGGCGCGCGACCCAGAAGCCGGGCTGGAAGAGGTCGCTCGTCGGCGTGAGCGAGAGCAGGACCATGTAGTAGACGGGGAAGAGCGTCCACACCAGCGCCGCCAGCGTGAGCAGCGCCAGGCCCGCGCGGAGCAGGAGGCCGGGCCGCCCGGCCGTCACAGGCGCACCCACCGGAGCAGGAGCCCGATGAACAGCAGCGTGACGGGGAGCGCCACGGCGTAGGTCGCGAGCCCCCACTCGAGCCGGCCCATGGCGAACGTGTAGCGGTAGGCGAGCGTCGCCAGCACGTGCGTCGAGTCGCCCGGCGCGCCGCCGGTCATCAGCCACGGCACCGTGAAGTCGCCGAGCGTGAAGACCATGGAGAGCAGCGTGCAGATGAGGTAGAGGTTGCGGAGCAGCGGGAAGGTCACGTGCAGGAAGTTCCGCACGGGGCCGGCGCCGTCGATGGCGGCGGCTTCGTAGAGCTCGGGCGGGATCGCCCGCCGCCCGGCGAGGAAGATGACCGTCCAGAAGGGCAGGTACTTCCAGACGTGGAAGACCATGATCGCCCCGAGGGCGGTCTCCCGCTGGGCCAGCCACGGCACGGCCGGCAGCCCGAGCGTCGTGAGCACGTGATTGAAGATCCCCCACTGCGCGTTGAGCATCCAGCGGAACGACAGGATGCCGGGGAGCGCGGGCACGGCCCACGGGATCAGGAAGAGCGCGCCGAGCAGGCGGATCCACCAGAAGGGGTAGTCCAGGACCCCCGACAGCAGGAGCGCGAGCACGAGCTTCACGTTCACCGCGACCAGCACGTACCAGGCCGTGTTCGCCACCGTGGTCTGGAACACGGGGTCCGCGAAGATGGCGCGGTAGCTCGCGGGGTCGGCCGCGTACCAGAGCCCCGAGGCGAGCGGGTAGACGACGAAGGCGGCGAACAGGCCGAGCAGCGGGGCGGTGAAGAGGCACCCCTGGACCGTGGGCGAGGCCAGGGGGAGACGCCGGGCGCGGCGCGCCGGGACCGCGGTGACGCGCGAGGGGGCCGGGAGGCCGCCTGCGGGCGTCGCCGGGCCCATGGTGCAGCGGGGGCTCAGCGGTACTGGGCGAAGATCGTCTTGATCCGCCCGATCGCCTCGTCGGCCGCCCGGTCGGCGGGCCACTTGTCGATGATCACCCGGGCCATCGCCTTGCCCCAGACGTTCTCGTCGAACACCTGCGAGTAGGCGGGGTGCTTGTAGTGCTCGAAGACCTTGTTCTCGCGGTCCAGGAAGATCATGGTGGCGACCGGCACGTGCGGGTCCTTCTGGCCCCGCGGGCCCCGGTGCCCCGTGCGCCAGAAGGGGTCCGTGGCGACGTCGGTGAAGGCCGGGAACCAGCGGCCGTTGGCCGCCTTGACGTACTCGAGGAAGCGGTCGCGCTCGACCACGAACTTGATGAAGTCCTTGGCGAGCTTCTGGTTCTTCGAGTCCTTGGGCACGACGATGGTCTTGACCGCGCTCAGGTAGGTGGCCTTGCGCCCGTCCGGCCCGTCGGGCCACTCGATCGTCGCCATGTTGTCGAAGTAGTTCTTCTTCTCCGGGTCGTCCTTGTTGAAGAACTGCGCGGCCGGGATGGACTGCGAGGGGTTCGGGGTCATCACCACCGAGCGGCTGTGGAAGGCGGCGTTGTTGTCCCCGTCGGTCCAGTTCGTGGCGTCGGGCGGCACGTAGCCGGACAGGAACAGGTCGCCGAACCACTTGAGCGCCGCCACGATGGCCTGACGGTTGCGCGGCTGGTCGGCGACGATCCGCCCCTCCTCGTCGAGCACGTCGCCGCCGAAGGACAGCAGCGCCATCTCGAAGTTGTAGAGCGTGTCGCTCGCCCGGGTGGACTCCGTCATGCCGATGCCGTAGAGGCGGCCGTAGCGCGCCGGGTCCTTCTTGCGCAGGGCGTCCTGCGCCCGCTTCCAGAAGGTCCAGTAATCGTCCCACTTGAGCGGCACCTGCTCCGGCGCGTCCGGCAGCCCCGCCTCGCGGACGAGGTCGCGCCAGTAGTGGATGTGCATCGTCTGGGCCTCGATCGGGACGCCGTAGTAGGCGCGCTTCTTCGTCCGCGCGTTCATGACGTACGCCACCGCGAGCATCTTCTTGTTGTAGCGGGGCTCCAGCTCGCGGATCAGGTCGGAGACGTCGGCGAGCTTGTCCTCCCAGCCGTACTTGGGCACGACCTGCCAGTCGTTGTAGAAGCAGAAGGCCACGTCGGGGACCCGGCGGGCGATGAGCGCGGCGGTGATCTTCTTGAGCAGGTCCTCCTGCGCGCTGAACGAGAGGTCGACCTCGACGTTCGTCCGCGCCTGGAAGTCGCGGACGATCTTCTGCATCGCCGCGTCCTCCTCGGGGTAGTAGCCCTTGTTCCACCAGACGACGAGCTTCGTGCCCTGCGCCCGGCCGGTCGCGGGCCGACCGAGGAGCGCCGCCACCCCGGCGCCGAGGGTCCGCGTGAGGAAGTGTCGGCGGCTCTGCGTCATGGCGAGGTCCTCCTCTGTGCAGGCGGCGCGAGTATACTCCCGTGGCCGCGCGGCTTGCCAGGGCGCCGGCCCCCGACGGCGCCCGGGCCCGCCCGCGCCGGGCGGGTGCGCCGGGCCAGCGAGGCGCCGGCGGCCGCGCGCCCCGGGGCCCGCCGGGCCGCGTGCTATGATCCGCCCAGCCGCCGGCGCAGCGCGCCGCCGGGCGCCAGGAGGGTGGCGATGATCACCAAGTTCTCGGTCCTCTACGTCGGCCAGATCGAGCTGGAGAACATCGGGCGCGACGGGACGCCGGCCGACGCCCGCTGGTACCCGAACGAGCGGTTCGCGGAGGCCTACTTCACCGCGCGCGACATCGCCCAGACGATGGACGACCTCGGCTACTACTGCCTCTGGATGGCCGAGCACCACTTCCAGCGGGAGGGCTACGAGGTCATCCCGAACCTGATCCTGCTGTCGACGTGGCTCGCCACGCAGACGCGCCGGCTCAAGTTCGGGTGCGCCTTCAACATCCTCCCGATGTGGCACCCGGTCCGGCTGGCCGAGGACTACGCCATGGCCGACATCCTCACCGGCGGGCGGGTGATCTTCGGCATCGGCCGGGGCTACCACACCCGCGAGGTGGAGTCCTTCGGCGCCCCGATGCTCGACAACGAGGCCAACCGGGAGCTCTTCGAGGAGCAATACGAGATCGTGGTCAAGTGCTTCAACGAGGAGTCCTGGAGCCACCGGGGCAAGCACTACGTCATCCCGCCCGAGGTCCCCTACCGCGGCTACACGCTCCGCGAGATCACCTGCGTGCCCCGCCCGCTGCGGCGCCCCGTGGAGACGTGGATGCCCATCGCCAGCGGCAAGACCATCGACTTCATGGCCCGCCACAACATCAAGGCGATGGTGACCCTGAACGGCGAGAAGATCTTCGACCAGGTGGCGCGGGCCTACCAGGCCGCCTGCGCGCGCGCCGGGTACCCGAAGGCGCTCGGCGAGGACATGTGCTGGGGCGTCGGCGTCTACCTCGCCGACTCCGTCGAGGAGGCGATCCGTCGCCTCGAGCCCGCCCACGACGAGCGCTACAAGTGGTTCGCGCCCTTCGGGTTCGTCCGGTACGCGGACGAGCAGGGCCGCCCCTGGGGCACGCCGGGCGCGCCCGCGCGGGTGCCCACGCTGCGCGAGGGGGTGGAGCAGAAGGCCTGGCTCGTGGGCCCGCCGTCCCGCGTCATCGAGACCATCCGGGAGTTCGAGGCCCGCTACCCCGGGCTCGACCAGCTGATGATCCACTGGGCCGAGGGCCTGCCGCCGCGGGAGTTCAAGACCCAGCTCGAGTGGTTCGCCCGGGAGGTCATGCCGGCCTTCCAGTACCGGTAGGGGGTATTTTCCCGAGGGAAGACGACCCCAACCGGTGGGATTTTTCTTATTCGTCCCCTCGTAGCCGTGGTAGTAATACCCCCGGGTTCGGCCCGGCGCGGCCGACCCGGGGCCCCGCAACCACGGCAGGGAGGAGGGCGACGCGTATGGCGAAGAAGAAGCCGTTCGGCGGCTACTCGATCAGCTTCAAGGGGTGCAAGGACACGCTGGAGTCGCTCTTCGGGACGAACCCGATCGGCCCCAGCGAGATGACCAAGAAGCTCTGGGGGTACGTCAAGCGGAAGAAGCTCGGCAAGCGGCGCTGAGCCGCGGCCGTCCCTGACGACACCCGGCGGCCCGCCGCGGCGGGCCGCCGTGCCCACGCGGCCGCCCGGCGCCGGGGCGGAGGAGCCCATGGAGTCGAAGGCGACGGAGCGGTCGGTCTACGTCGACGTCTCGAAGATCCCCTGGGAGCCCACGCCCTTCCCCGGCGTGGAAGTCAAGACGCTCTACCGCGACGCCTCGGGGCGCGTGACCTCGCTGACCCGCCTGGCCCCGGGGGCGGTGCTGCCCCGCCACCGCCACGTGGGCCTCGAGCAGAGCTTCGTGCTCGAGGGCACGCTCGTCGACGAGGACGGAGCCTGCACGGCCGGCAACTTCGTCTGGCGGCGCCCGGGCTCGGTCCACCACGCCTGGAGCCCGGACGGGTGCGTGGTGCTCGGCGTCTTCGAGGCGCCGAACGAGTTCCTCGACGCCGAGGGACGCTGAGCGACCCGGGGGCGCCGGGTCCCGCCCGCAGGGGCGCGCGCCCCGTCAGCGCGGCAGCTCGTCCAGGCGCGTCACCACGACGTCGGGCGCCAGCCCGAGCTCCTCGGCCGGCGCCCCGGTGCGGTTGCACCAGGCCATCCGGTAGCCGAAGGCTTTCGCGCCGGCCACGTCCCACGCGTTCGACCGACAGAAGAGGGGCTCGGGGGGATCACCTCGGGGACGCACGCCGGCTCGAGGTAGGCCTCCATGGGCGCCCGCACCCGCGGCGCGGGCACGGCGAGGCCGAGCTGCTCGCGCTGCTTCTGCCGCCAGGGGCTCGCGAGGGCGGCGGGGTCGTCGGTGACCGCGCGGGCGGCCTCGCCGACGGCGGCGACCTCGAAGAGCGTGCCGTAGGCGTCGAAGACGCAGCCGCGGATCGGCGCGCTCATCGCCGGCCGCGCGCGCGCCGCGTCCGCGCTGGCCGCTTGCGCGCCGGCTGCTCGTCGGGCGGCGACTCGAGGCCGGCCTCGAGGAAGCCGTAGCGGAGCAGCCGCTTGGCGTCGAGGAACGAATGCGCGCGGCTCCGGCAGCCGAGCACGACCATGACCCACTCGTGGCCGTCGCGCCAGGCGGCCACGGCCAGGTTGTAGCCCGCCTCCTGCGTGAAGCCGGTCTTGAGCGCCTGCACGCCGAGCGGGTCGTTGAAGAGCGGGATGTGCCGGGCGTAGACGCGACCGCGCCAGACGAAGGTCTGCCCGCCGAGCAGCGGGCGCGCGGCCGGGTAGTCGCGCAGCAGGCGGGTGGTCAGGAGTGCGAGGTCGCGGGCGGTGGAGCGCTGCGCCGGGTCCGGCAGGCCGTGGGGGTTGCCGAACCGCGTGTGCTCGAGGCCGAGCTCGCGGGCCTTGGCGTTCATGCGGGCGACGAACGCGGCCTCGTCGCCCGCCAGGGCCTCGGCCACCGCCGTCGCGGCGTCGTTCGCGGAGGCGATGGCGACGCCCTCGAGCAGGACGCGCAGCGGCACCTGCTCGCCGGCCCGGAGCCCCATCCGGTAGCGCGGCGTCGCCGCCGCATGGGCGCTGATCGTGACCAGCTGCTCGGGGTCCGCGCGCCCCTGCTCGATGGCCTCGAAGGCGAGGTAGAGCGTCATGAGCTTGACGAGGCTGGCCGGCGCCCGCTCGACGTCGGCGTTCTTCGCGTAGAGCGTGCGCCCCTCGCCGTCGAGGAGGAGCACGGCCTCGGCGTTCACGGTGGGGCGGGGGAGGCGCCCGTCCTGCGCGCTGCCGGCTGCGGGCAGGAGCCACGGCAGCGCCAGCAGCAGCGCGCTGATGGAGCGGACGCCGAGCACCGCGGAGCATTCTAGCGAGGGGCGGAAAGGGCCGGCAAGGAAAAGCCGGCCGGCGGGCGGGGCGCGCCGGGCGCCCTCAGACGCCGAAGGCCGCGCGGGCCTCCTCCATCACCGCTTCGGTGATGGCCGCGTACCCCCGCCCCTCGGCGTACCGCTCGATCGCACGGCGGGCCATCGGGCGGATGAAGTCCGGCACGCGCGCCAGGCGCGCCTCGGCCTCAGGGGTCCACGTCGGCTGCGCCGGCGGCGCGGGCGGGCCGGCCTCCAGCATGCGCGCGAAGGGGCACCCGGACCCCGACGCGGGAGCGGCCGCGGCGGCGTCGGGCGCGGCCTCCACGGGCGGCCCGGGCTCAGGCGGGCCGGGCTCGGCAGGCCCGGCCGCAGCGGCCGGGGCCGTGAAGGCGTCGGCCCGCGCCCGCGCCATCATGCTCCGCAGGTGCTCGAACGGCCCGGCGGGCTGCGCGGGGCCCCCGATCGTCACGCCGAGGCTCCGTACGAGCTGTGTCTCGAGCGGGTTCGTCAGCATCGCCACGCGGAACCCGCACGACGGGCAGCGGAACGTCACGGTGAGCGAGCCGGCATCGGGCCCTTCCGTGGCGTGCAGGCGCATCGGCTCGTCGCAGTCGAGGCAGAGGAACTTCACGGCGCCCGATTCTAGTCGACGCCCGGGTCGGTGTCACGCGGTCGAATCGGCTGCGAGCCCGTGTCCCGCGGTGGCGTCGGCGGCCCGGCGGACTCCCGCGCGGCCCGACCCGTCCCGACGCGTGGCCAGAGCGCCCGCGCCGGCGGCGTCTGCAAGAGGCCGATGACCGCGAGCGCCGCGCCCGCGAGGGCCCAGCGGCCCGTGGCGACGCCACGCACCGCCGCGAGCGTCCAGAGCACGTACGCGGCGAAGCGGGCGCGGCGATGGCGCACGGCCAGGAGCCCCGCCACGACCGGGGCGGCGGCGCCGGAGAGCCAGGCGCCGCCTGCGAGGGCTGCGGCCGCGTAGGCGAGCGTCGCGCCCACCGCGAGGGCGCGGACCAGTCGGGCGGCGGCGCGCGGGGCGATGGCCGTCAGCGTCGCCAGCGGGCGGCGCACGGCCGGCCCGCGCCCTCGAGGTCGTCGTCCCCCGACGCGCTCGCGTGCAGGCGGCGGATCCGGTGGAGGAGCCCGGCGGCGGCGCGGTCGGGCGCCCTGTCGAGGCAGGACGTGCAGAGCAGCCAGGCGGTGCGGATGCGCCGGTGGCCCGCCGCGCGCACGCGGTCCGGCGGCGGGGTGATCTCGGCCCGGAAGGCTGCCCGGTCGACCGCGCCGTCGCGCTGCATCGTCGCCGGGCACGTCCTCGCGGAAGGCACTCCTGCGCGCAGGATACCGGGCCCGTGGAGACGCCGCAATGCGCGCGCTCGTCGCGACGGGACGCGCCACGACGCCCGGGCGCGCCGTCCCGCGGGAGCGGACGTCACGGCCGGCGCGCGGCGCCGGTCGCGCGCGCGGTGGTACAATCGCCGCGTCCCGCCGGGGTAGCTCAGCGGTAGAGCAGCGCACTCGTAATGCGCAGGTCGCGGGTTCGATTCCCGCCCCCGGCTCCGGACCGTCCGTCCTCCCGCGCCCCTTCCGCCGCCTCGGTGGCACCGCGGTTGCTCCGTGGACGAGGTCGGCCGCCGCGTGCGGCGGCGGTACCGAACCCCAGCACCGAACCCCGGAAGGAGTCGCGTGATGAACAGAATGACCGGTGCATTGACGATCACCGCGCTCGTGGTCGGCGCGCTCACGGCCGACGCCCTGGGGCAGCAGGCCCCGCAGCAGCCGCCGCGCGGCCGGCAGGAGGCGCCGCCCCAGCGCCCCGCCTGGCAGCCGCGGGAGGGCGCGGTCGAGTCCCGCGCCCTGATCGGCGCGCGCGTGCGGACCGCTGAGGGCCGCAACCTCGGCGAGATCGACCAGCTCCTGGTGGACGCGCGGACGGGCCAGGTCACGCACGTCGTCGTCGGCATGGGCGGGTTCGCGGGCATCGGCGAGCAGAAGGTGGTGCTGCCCTGGTCGGAGCTCCGGATCCAGCGCGAGCCGCCCGCCGGGGCTCAGCCCGAGTCGCCGGGGGCGCGCTCGCGCGCCGACGGGCAGGGGCTGATCGCGCTCGTCGACCAGGCCGCCGTCGACCGGGCGCCGCGCTACACCGGGCCCACCGGCGCCGAGGGCGAGCGCCCGCCGGCCGCGAGCCCGGGGACGGAGCGCGAGCGTCAGCCGGACGAGCGTCCGTCCGAGCGCCCGACCCGATGAGCGCGGGGGAGCCGGAGGGCCGCCCCTCCGGCTCCTCGCCGCCCCGTGCCGCCTCAGGGACACGCCTGACCCCGCCCTGAGCGCGACGGCCCCGCGGAGCCCCCGTGAGACTCGACGAGCTCGCCGAGCTCCCCCGCCTCGTGCTCAAGCGCGACGAGGCGTTCCTCGTCGCTGACCGCCGCGGCGACGTGCCCGGCCTCCCCGGCGCGCCCTTCGGCTTCTATGTCGAGGGCACGCGCTTCCTCAGCCAGCTCGAGCTGCGTGTCGCGGGCGAGCGCCCGGTGCTCCTCCACGCCGAGGTCGACCGGGCGGCCGTCCAGATCGTCGCCGAGCTGACCAACCCGGAGCTCGTCCTCGAGGGCCGGCGCGCCCCCGCGGGGGTGCTGCGACTGTCGCGGCTCCTGACGCTCGAGGGCCCGCACCTCTACGACGTGCTCGTCGTGGAGTCCTTCGCGCCCGAGCCCCTCGCGCTCGAGGTGGGCTGGCGCGTGGCTGCCGACTTCGCGGACGTGCTCGAGGTGCGCGGCCACGCCCGCCCCCGTCGCGGCGAGGTCGTACCGCCGCGCGCGGGTCGCGCGGGGCTCGAGCTCGCCTACCGCGGTCGCGACCGCGTCCGCCGGACGACCCGCGTCGCGGTCGAGCCGGCGCCGACGCGGGTCGACCGCGACATCGTGGCGTACCGCCTGCGGCTCGCCCCGCGGGAGCGCGCGACCGTGCGCCTCACCGCCACCGCGGGGTGCGCCGGGGCGTGCCCGCCCGCGCCGCCCCTCGCCGACGTGCTCGGGCGGCGCGCGGAGGCGCCCACCCCCGTGGCCGTCGACGTGCGGAGCGACGACCGGCTCTTCGACCGGTGGCTCGACCGCGCCCGGACCGACCTCGGCCTGCTGCTCACCGCGACGCCGGACGGCCCGGTGCCGTACGCCGGCGTGCCGTGGTTCGTCGCGGCGTTCGGCCGCGACAGCCTGCTGACGGCGCTCGCGGTCCTGCCGTTCGCCCCCGCCGTGGCCGCCGGCACCCTGCGCTTCCTGGCCCGCTACCAGGGCACGCGCGACGACGCCCGCACGGACCAGCAGCCGGGCAAGATCCTCCACGAGCTTCGCCGCGGCGAGGTCGCCGCCTGCGGCGAGCTCCCGTTCACGCCGTACTACGGCAGCGTCGACACCACGCCGCTCTGGGTCATGCTCCTGGCCGCCGCCGCGCGCTGGACGGGCGACGTCGCGCTCGTCCGCGCGCTCCTGCCGGCGCTCGAGCGCGCCCTGGCCTGGATCACCGGCCCCGGGGCGCCGCGCGGCGACGGCTACCTGCGCTACGAGCGGCGCTCGCCGCTCGGCCTCGACAACCAGGGCTGGAAGGACTCCTGGGACGCGATCTCGCACGCGAGCGGCGAGCTCGCCACCCCGCCCATTGCGCTGGTCGAGACACAGGGCTACCAGTACGCCGCGCTGCTGGGCGGGGCCGCGCTGCTCGGCGCCGTCGGCCGGGCCGGCGAGGCCGTCGCACTCCGCGGGCGCGCCGAGCGCCTGCGCCGGCGCTTCGAGGACGACTTCTGGATGCCCGAGGCGGGGTTCTACGCCCTCGCGCTCGACGGCGCCGACCGCCCCTGTCGGGTGATCACCTCCAACCCCGGCCACTGCCTGTGGACCGGCCTCGTGGCGCCGCCGCGCGCGCCGCGCGTCGCGGCGCGCCTGCTCGCCGAGGACCTGTTCAGCGGCTGGGGCCTCCGGACGCTCGCGACCGGGGAGCGGCGCTACAACCCGATGAGCTACCACAACGGGTCGGTGTGGCCCCACGACACGGCGATCGCGGCTGCGGGCCTGCGTCGGTACGGGCTCCTCGGGCCGTTCTTCGTGCTGGCGACCGCCCTGTTCGAGGCGGCCGCGGAGTCGGAGGGCCACCGGCTCCCCGAGCACTTCTGCGGGTTCCCGCGGCAGCGTGGACACGGGCCGCCCCGCTCGCCGACCGCGTGCGCGCCCCAGGCGTGGGCGACGGCCGTGCCGTTCCTGCTCCTCGGCGCGATGCTCGGCGCCCGTGCGGAGGGCCGGGGCCGGGTCACCCTCGACCCCTGCCTGCCCGGGTGGCTCGGGCGCCTGGAGATTCGGGGCCTCCCGGTGGGCGGAGGGCGTGCGGACGTCCGCGTGCGGCGCCGCGGGCGTGGCGCCGTCGTCGAGGTCCTGGCCGCGGATGCCGGGATCGACGTGCGGACCGGCACGGGACCGGCCCCGCGCCGGTGTGCAATCGTTTGCGCACCCTCTCCTCGAGAGTTCCCAGCCTCCGGCGCCAGGTCCGCGCCAACTGGCGCCGCGGTCGCGGCACGGGCCCTGCGTGGCAGGGGACGTGTGGTTTCCGCGCCCCGCGAGGAGGGCGAAGACGTCGGGCGGGCTCGGGCGCCTGTCCCGGACCGTCCGGCTCGACGAGCCCGTGAGCCGGGTCGCGGACGCGCTCGCCGCGCGCTACCGGGTCACGGTGGCTGAGCTGGTGGAAGCGCTGCTGCTCGGGTGCGCCGAGCGCGACGCGCTCCTGCCGCCGGCCGGCGCGCGCGACCGGGAGCTCGGCCCGCCGGGTCCCGCGAGCGCGCGCCCCACCGGGCCCGAGATCGACCCGCCCGAGGCGGGGCCGCGCCCGACCGCGCAGGTCATCGAGCTCGCCCGGGCCCGACGGCGGATCGGCCCGCCCGACCGGCGCTAGTCGCGGGACCGACCGACCCGGCCGCCGCGAGCCGCGGCGCCCGGTCGTCGCGGGGTTTTTCGTTGCGCGGGCCGGCGTCGGGCCGCTATATACAGGCGGCGTGGGCCCCCGGCCGGCGCGCGCCCTCGTCGCCCTCGCGCTCGGGTCGATCCTCGTCGCCGGGACGCTCACGGCCGCCCCCGTCACCGCGCAGCCCACCGAGGCGGACGTCTTCGTCGCCCAGGCCATCGTCGACTTCGACGACCGCCGCTACGAGGCCGCGCTCGAGAACCTGCGCCGCGCCCTCGAGCTCGAGCCCGACCACGTCGAGGCGCTCTACTACACGGGCGCGGTCCTGATGGCGATGCGGCGTCCCGCCGAGGCCGTGCCCTTCCTCGAGCGGGCGCGCGCCCGCGCGCCGGACGACCCGGTCGTGGCCTTCCAGCTCGGTCTGGCCTACTTCGCCCAGCAGCAGTACGACCGGGCCGAGCCGGTGCTGGAGGCGGTCTTCCGGCGGCAGCCCACGCTCGACGGGCTCGGCTATTACGTCGGCTTCATGCGCTACCGGAAGAAGGACTACCGCGGGGCCCTGCGCGCGTTCGAGGCCGGTCGGGCCTCGGACCCGGAGATCCAGCAGCTCACACGACTCTACGCCGGCCTGGCCCTCGCCGCGCTCGGTCTGCCGGGGCAGGCCGCGGCGCAGGTGGAGCGGGCGCTCGCGGCGGCGCCGGCCTCACCCGTCACGGGGGCGGCCGAGCGCCTGCGCGAGACGCTCGTCGCCGCACGGCGGGAGGAGCGGCGCCTGGCCCTCGAGCTGCGGCTCGGCCTCTTCTTCGACGACAACGTGCGCGTGCTGCCCGACCCGGTCGGGCCCGACGGCGACCCGCTCGTGGCGGCGATCCGACGCCAGAGCCGCAAGAGCCGCGACTCGGTGGGCGAGCTCTTCGGGCTACGGGCGGACTATCGCTGGTGGCGGAGCCCCGACTGGGACGCCTCGGTCGGCTACGCGTTCTTCGGCACCTACAACAACGACGTCCCGTCGTTCAACGTCACCGACCACCTGGTGGCGGCCGACGTCGTCTACAAGACGGCGGTGGCCGGACGCCCGGCGAGCCTCGGCCTCCAGTACGCCTTCGACGCGCTGTTCCTCGACGAGGACGAGTTCCTGCGGCGCAGCACGGTCACGCTCTTCGCCACGGTCGTGGCCGGGCCGCGTCACCTCACGCAGCTCCTGGCGCGGTACCAGAACAAGGAGTTCAACGAAACCCAGCCCACGCCGCCCGAGGAATCGCGCGACGCCGACAACTGGATGGTAGGCGGCGTGCACATCTTGCGGTTCGCCGAGGACCGGCACCTCGTCAAGGTGGGCTACCAGTTCGACCGGGACGACGCCGGGCGCAACTTCGCGTACCACGGGCACCGGGTCCTCGTGGGCGCCCAGTACACGCTCCCCTGGCGCGGCGTGCGGCTCGCCTACGACCTGGACCTGCACGTGCGGGACTACCGGCACGCCCACAGCTTCCTGCCCTCGAACGACCCCGGGCACCGGCGTCGGCACGACACCGAGGTCAACCACACGTTCCGCGTCGCCGTGCCGCTGCCCTGGAACCTCACGCTCACCGCCGAGTACCTCAAGATCGACAACCACTCCACCCTGGACGTCTTCACCTTCAGCCGCAACGTCACCTCGCTCACGCTCTCCTGGTCGTACTGAGGGCCTGGTCGTACTGAGGGCCGGGGCGGGCCTGCCCGGCGTACACCCAGCAGGGACCCGCCCGCTCGCTACTGGCCCTGGATGACCACGCGGCTGCCAGAGCCGTTGACGACGATGGCGGCGGCAGTCGGCGAGGAGTAGTTGATCGTCCCGCCGGCTCCCTTGACGACTCCGGCGGCGTTGATGCTGAGGTTGCTGGCGGTCGCCCCGCCGGTGATCGCCACCCGCACGGGTCCGAAGTTGAGGCACTCGGCGCCGCCGCCGCAGGCGTTGTTGTTGATGTTGATTTGGTTGCCCGTCCCGACGAAGGACACGAGGGCTCCAGTGATCCTGGCCACCGAGTTCCCGGTCACGTTGAGCACGGGGCCGTTCGCCAGGTTCACCAGGCTCCCGTTACCGAGCGAGAGCAGATCGCCGGTGATGTTCAGGAAGCTGCCGTTCGCGAGCCTGATGAGCGCGCCGTTGGTGACGTTCAGCGTGCTCGCATCGAGCGTCAAGAGCGGCCCCAGGCTCGTGACCTTGGCCTTGAGCGACAGGTCGAAGGCGTCGGTGGTGGAGGTCAGCGTGCTTCCGGAGCGGAGCCGGAGGGCGGGCAAGGTGGCCTCCAGCAGGGCGGTGTCGACGCGAAGCACGGATTGCCCGCTGACCGAGGCGCCGGAGGCCTCGAGGAGGGTGCGCCCGAACGCCGTCGCCCCGGGGCCCTGCACTGGCCGGTCGGTGCCGAGGTCCAGGACGACGGCGGTCTCGAACTCGGGGAGATTGATCGTCTCGGCGCTCGTGGCGCCCGGCCGACCGAACAGACGGAAGATCGCGGTTCCAGGATTGGTCGCAATCGCGTGGGTCCCGCCGACGATGGACGTCAAGGGGTCCGTGGCGGAGGGCGTGGCGACGAGGACTCCCCCGCCGAAGATGCCGGCCAGCCCACCCGTCAGGCTGAGGGTGCTTCCGGCTCTCAGGAGGGGGCCCTCGAGGTCGACCCTGGCGAAGGCGGTCCCGGTCGGTCCCCCGGTGCCGCCGACGTCCAGGAGGTCCCCGTTGACCAGGAGGTCCCCGTTGACCGCGCTCGTGCCTGCGGTCAGCGAGCTCGCCACGAGCTGGACCAGCGGCGCGGTCGTCGTGCTGGAGAGTCTCGCGCCGTTCTGGACGAGGATGACGTCGCCGGTGGTTCTGATCGCGCTGTTCGTCGCGCTGAGGAGGGGGCCGTTCAGGGCGACGCTGGCGTCGGGCGCGAGAGCGCCGGAGGTGGGACTGGAGACGACCGTGAGCACCGTGCCGAAGGCGGTCGAGCCGGGAGCGATGGGATCGGTGCGGGTGCCGCCGATGGTGAGGGTGGTGCGGCCCGTTCCCGTCCCGGTCGTTCCCTGGAGCTGGATCAGCGGCTCTGTGGTGGTGCTGGTCAGCGTGGAGCGCCGGACCTCGAGGAGGTCGAACGCGGCGCTGATCGCGCTGTCCGTCGCCCGAAGCAGTGGCCCGGCGAGGCTGAGTGTGGCGGAGGCGACGAGCTCGCCGCTCGGCGCCCCCGTGAAGGTGTCGGCGACGGCGAAGAAATTCCCGCCCGACTGGGCGTCGGGGCCGGCGTTGAAGGTCGACCCGGAGAGCTGGATCAGGGGAACCGGGGTCGAGCTCGTGAGCTCGGCCCCCTGGCCGATGAAGAACCCGGAGCAGCATGCGCTGCGCTGGCCACCGAAGGTGCCCGGGAACCCCAGGCTCGTGGTGTCGAAGGAGGAGTTCTGGGCCACGAGGAGGGGCCCGGCGAGCGCGACGGAGGACGGGTTACCGGGCTGGGAGCGGCTAACAGTGAGAACATTGCCCCCCGTGTCGAGGGCGACGTTCTCGAAGGTCAAGAGCGGGGCTGGGCCGGCCGTGACCAGGTCGGCGCCGTCGCCGACGAACGCGAAGCTGTTCACGTTGACCGCCGGATTGCCGGTCGTGAGGGTCGCGTTGCGGGCGGCGAGCAGGGTGCCGCCGCCGGGCCCCTCCTCGAAGAACGAGGCGCCGAGGATCGCGACAGGCGCCGGCCGGCCCGTCGCCGCCGACATGCCGAAGAAGTTTCCGGCGGCGGTGACGCGGGTGCGTCCGGGTGCAGACCCCTGAAGCTCGATGAGCGGGGCCGGGCCTTCCTGGGCGAGGGCCACCCCATCCCGGAGCCTCAGGAAGGTCCCGTTGACGTCGAACGTCGTGTCCAGGCCGCGGACCAGCGTGCCGGAGAGGCCAAGCACGGCGGGGTCGCCGCTGCCCACGGTGGGAGTGGTCCCCGGTGGCGGGCCGAACTGCGTGTGGGTCTCCAGGTTGAAGAAGCTCGACGCCGACGTGACGGGGCTCCGCTCGAAGGAGGCGAAGGGCTGGGTGGAAGTGCTGAGGACCACCGCACCGTCGGCGATGTTGAACAGGGGCGCGTCGCGTCCTTCGACGGTGCTGTCGACGGCGACGAGGTAGGGGCCGGACAGGAGCAGGCTGCTGCCCGGCCGGTCGACCTGGGAGAACAGCCTGAGCAAGGAGCCGCCGCTGACGGACCCGGGCGCGATGCCGCCCACGTACACGGAGTCCGAGAAGACGACGAGCGGCCCCGTCCCGAGGCCGACCAGGCTACCGCCATCGACCAGCCGGACGAGGTTGTTGTCCAGGTCCAGGCTGCTGCGGGTGAAGGAGAGGAGTGTGCCCGCGGCGACCACCTGTCCGGGCAGCGGGCCTCCGGGATCGCCTCCCAGCACGTGCAGCAGGTTTCCCGGCGACGTGACGATGGTGGTGTCGGCAGTGCCGAGGAGCGGCCCCGTCGTCGAGACCGTGCCCTCCGGATTCACCCGGATCAGGTCCCCGGCCGAGGTGATCGTGGAAGGGTCCACCGCGATCAGGCCCCCCGGGCTGGTCCCGCTCAGCGCGCCGTCGACCCGCAGCAGGCTGCGGCCGGCCGTGACGCGGCTGGTCGTGATGTCGAGGAGCACCGAGGCAAGAGCGACGTCGGCGCCGGCGAGGACTTCGATGAGGTCCTGGGGCCCGGGCTGGGTGACGGTTGCGTTCGTCACCTGGATGAGCGGCGTGGTCTCCGACCGGGAGAACTCCCCGCTGAAGCTCCTGAGCGTCTGACCGGTAGGAACCGTGAAGGTCCCCGTGATCGAAATCTCGGCGCCGGTCCCCGGCGACGGCCCGGGCGACGGCGTCGGCGGCTGCGATGATGTCGGCTGCTGCTGGCCCGTGGTCAGCGGCTCGCACCCCGGCGCTCCCGGGTTCTGCTGGCACGAGGCCAGGGTCTCCTGCGCGGCCGGGATGACCGGCGTCTCGGCCGGAGACTCCGTGGGCGTCGTGGGCGGGGGAGAGGTCGGCTCGGCGACGGGCCCGATGGCCAGCCGCTCGGGTCCGGTCCCTGTCACCGCCGCCAGCAGCGCCGCCGTCGTGCCGACCAGTTGCTCCTTGAGCTGCTCCTGGTTCGCGGCCTGTTCGTGGGGCCGGCCCCGGGGCTGGAGGTCCCCGGTGATCTGGGACATCTCGGCCCTTGTGAAGCTCGTGACCTGCGGGGGCGCGGCGCCGACCGCCGTGAAGCGCTGCATTGGCCCCAGTCGGAAGGGCGGGCCGATCGCCGCTCCGGTCAGTGGGTCCAGCTGGGTGACCTCGGCGGCGTCGCGGAGCAGGTAGACGTCGGTGGTCGGCGTGCCTGCGGTCGCAATGGCCTGGGCCGTGGCCCGCCGCACCTCGACGACGAGCACGGTGCCCCGCACGGCCACGATGGCGTTCGGGGTCTTGATGTCGATGACCTCGCCCGACCGCATCCGGTCGCGGGCGACGGCGAGGCCGAGCTTGCCGGAGTCGATCTCGACCGTGGAGCGCCCGGGTACCTCGGTGACGGTCAGCATCGATCGCTCCCGCACGGTCACCAGCGCCTTGCCCCCGAGGAGCAGGCGCGCGAGCGAGCGGTCACCGGTCGTGATCGTGTCCTGCAGGAAGACGTCGTCCTTGAACTTGAGGGGCACGGGTTGCGGCAGGACGACACGGCGTGCGGTGACGTTGCCCTCGGCCGTGGTGACGACGCCGGCCTTGGTGACCTGGGCGTGGGCGAGATCGGGCGTGACGACGAGGAGCGAAGCGAACAGGAGCGAGATCGCGGCCCGACGCCGAGTCTTCATCGCGATCCTCCACCGGTTCGAGGTGGCGCGATTATAGGCGACTCAGCGTAGCGCGTAGTCCCGCAATCGCCGTCGTGGGCGCGGGACATACGTGTCCACTTTTGGGACGCTCCTGCTCCAGGAACGCTGACAGTGCACGGCGGCTCGACCACCGCGCACTGTCACGCCGGTTGACACCTCCCTACTCGCATTCGGGCACGAGTCCCTGCGCCGTCTTGACCTGGCGACCCGTGGGCTTGCAGGCCGTCTGCGAGGGCGGACCGGTCGTGACGGATTGAGCCCCGCGCGTCTCCGACTGGGCCCCGACCGGCGCGGGCGGTGGAGCCGCTGACGCCGGGACCGCGCTCGGCGGCGGAGGCGGCGGCACATAGGCAGGCTGCTGTGGGCCTGGGTGTGCGACGGGCGCCAGGCCGGGGACCTGATGGCCGCGCGCGTACATGCAGGCGTAGTACTCGCCGTCGTAGCGCTGCTGGACGGCCGTCGCCGACGCGCCGCCCATGGCCGTCCCCGCCCCGACGCCGCCGGCCGCGCCGCTCAGGCCGCCCGCGGCTGCGCCAATGCCGGCGCCCCGCCCGCCGCCGATCGCCCCGCCGAGCCCTGCGCCGAGGCCGGCCCCGAGGACCGTCCCCAGGATCGTGCTGCCGATCTGGGCCCGCTCCATCGCCTCGCCGGGGGACACTCCGGTCCGCTCCCGGGCCAGTTGGCGGCAGTAGGCGTCGTCGCTCTCGTATTGCGCGTGGCTCTTGCCGGTGCCGATGAGCGCAGGCCGCGACGGCCCCTCGCGGGGGAAGGTCGCGCACGCCGTGAGGGGGAAGGCTGTCAGGACCACGAGTGCGGTGAGCCTCAGGATCTGCCGTTCCATGGCACGCTCCTACTTCGGGGCCACCGAGGGCGGCGCCGTCTGCGGCAGTACCGGCAGCCAGGCGTCGTCCTTGCACTTCTGAACGTGCGGCCAGAAGCCCTGCGGGTCCTTGCACCAGTACCAGACGGTGGCCTGCGCCTGGTCGGCCGGCCGCTGCACATACATCTGCGGCTGCTGCTGGACGACCACCGGGGGCGACACATACACGGGGGGCGGGTAGAAGGGTCCCGGGTAGTGGGGCCACCAGCCCCAGCCCCAGACGGGGTGGTAGTAGTACCAGTGGTACGCATGCGCCGGCGTAGCGCCGGCGGCGACAACCATCGCCCCCAGAACTAGCGCGATCGCGACCGCCTTCATGGGCGCCCTCCTTCGGGCCACTGCGGGCGGGCCACTGCGGGCCCGGCCTCGCGCACCACATAGGGCATGACGCGTACCAGCCGGTCTCGTCGCGCGGCAAGTACGCGGAACGGCGCGCGTCGTGCCGGGGCGAGCTAGCGGCGGCACGCCACGGAGGTGTCCGGAACCGCGCACCCTCCGGGCGCAGGGACGAGCTCGCAGCGGAAAACGTGCGTCGCCGCGGGGAATTGCGTGGGAGAGGCGACTGTGTGATTTCGAACAGGACGGCTTGACATCCGCGCAGGTCGGGACGAGGCTGTCGTCGCGCTGTCCTCGCGCAGGTGGCCGCCGGTGAGCGAGAAGCCGCTTCCCTTCGCAGATGCTTCGCCGCCCGACGCACGGGCGCGGGATCTGGAAGCACTGTGCGAGGTCGCTCAGGCGCTCTGTTCGATCCACGACCTCGACCGCCTGCTCGATTTCGCCGTGGAGCGCCTCGCGGCCCTTCTGGACGCGGAGGGGGCCTCGGTGATCCTCGCCGAGGAGCACCTCGACAAGCTGTACTTCCGAGCCGCCCATCACGTGGACCGCGGCGTGATCCAGCGGCTCCACGACGTGCGCTTTCCGGTGAACCGGGGTATCGCCGGCTGGGTGTTTCGGGAGGGCGTGCCCGCCGTGGTCGACGATGTGGAGCGCGACCCGCGTTTCTATCGCGGGGTGGATGCGCGGACGGCGATGCGCACGCGCTCGCTCGTGTGCGTGCCCCTCCGGACGCCGGAGCGCAGGCTCGGCGTCCTCGAGGCGGTCAATCGGCGCCACGGGACGTTCTCGGAGGCCGACCGCCGCGTGCTCGAGGCTTTCGCAGGGCCGCTCGCCATCGCGATCGAGAACGCGCGCCTGATCCAGGAACTCCGGGCTGCCCGGGAACGGCTGCGCGAGGAAAACAGCTACCTGCGGGAGAGCGCGGGCCAGTCCGCCCCGTTCGAGGGGATGGTGGTCGAGAGCCCGCGCATGCAGCAGGTCTACCGGCTCGTCGAGCGCGTGCTCGACACCACGACGACGGTCCTGATCACCGGCGAGAGCGGCACGGGCAAGGAGGTGCTGGCCCGGTTCATTCACTTCAGGGGCGCGCGGGCGGGCGGCCCCTTCATCGTGGTGAACTGCTCGGCCATCCCCGAGACCCTGCTCGAGGCCGAGCTGTTCGGCTACGAGCGCGGGGCCTTCACGGGGGCGACGCGCCGCAAGCCCGGGCGCTTCGAGCTCGCCTCGGGTGGTACGCTCTTCCTCGACGAGATCGGCGACCTGGCGCTGCCGCTCCAGGCCAAGCTGCTGCGCGTCCTCCAGGAGCAGAAGTTCGAACGGCTCGGGGGCACGGCGACCATCGCCACGGACGCGCGTATCGTCGCCGCGACCCACCGCGACCTGGAGCAACTCATCGGCGAGGGGCGGTTTCGGCGGGATCTGTACTACCGCCTCAACGTCTTTCCGATCGCGCTGCCCCCCTTGCGGGAACGACGCGAGGACATCCTGCCCCTGGCTCGCTACTTCGTCCGCGCCCACAGCCGGAGGCTCCGGAAGGCCGTGACGGGGCTCACGCCGCGGGCGGAGGCGCTGCTGCTGGCCTACGACTGGCCGGGGAACGCCCGGGAGCTCGAGAACGTGATCGAGCGCGCGGTGATCCTGGCTGGGGGCTCGGTCGTCGACGAGGAGGCGCTACCGCTGGCGCTCCAGCACCCGCCGCACCGGGGTGCGACCGGTCACTCGATCCAGTTGCCGCCCGGCGGGGTCGTGCTCGCCGACGTGGAGCGCGCGCTCGTCCAGCAGGCCCTGGAGCGGACGGGCTACAACAAGTCGCGGGCGTGCAGGCTGCTCGGGCTCAGTCGCACCCAGTTGTGGACGCGGATGCGGCGGTATGGGTTCGGCCGCAGGTCGACACCGGGTCGCGGCCGGCCCGCGGGCGCGTGAGGATCCTCGCGCCGAGCGCGGCGGCGAGGCTGCGCGAGCCGCGTGGGCGGCTGACGCGTCGGCCCGGAGGGGACGCCGTGGGATGACCTGTCCCGCGTGTCACGCCCGCCACGAGGCGGAGGCCGCGTACTGCGACCGCTGCGGGGCACCGCTCACCGTCGGGTGCCCGGCCTGCGGCACGACGAACCGCGCGGGCGCCCGGTTCTGTCGGCAGTGCGGTCTGCCGCTTGACCCGTCCGCCTCCGTGCGCACGGGCCCGCTCGAGGGCGAGCGCAAGCAGATCACCGTGCTCTTCGCCGACATGAAGGGCTCGATGGAGCTGCTCGCCGGGCGTGATCCCGAAGAGGCGCGCGCCATGCTCGACCCGGTCCTCGAGCACATGATCGACGCGGTGCGTCACCACGGCGGCACGGTCAACCAGGTCCTCGGCGACGGGATCATGGCGCTCTTCGGCGCGCCCGTCGCCTGCGAGGACCACGCCGTGCGTGCCTGCCTCGCCGCGCTCCGGATGCTGGAGGCCGTGCGCCGCTATGCCCGCGAGCTCCCACCGCCCGCACGGGGCGTGGCGATCCGCGTCGGCCTGAACTCCGGAGAGGTCGTCGTGCGGGCCCTGCGGGGCGACCTCCATCTCGAGTACACGGCCGTCGGCGACGTGACCCACCTGGCGGCGCGCATGGAACAGCTGGCGGCGCCGGGCACTGCGCTCGCGACAGCCGCGACGGCACGCCTGGTCGAGGGCCACGTCATCCTGGTGCCCCGAGGGGAGGCGAGCGTCAGGGGGATTGCGGCGCCCGTGCCGATCTTCGAGGTCGCCGGCGTCAGACGGCCCGCCGCCCGGTCCGTCGGCACCGGCCGCGCGCCGAGCCCCTTCGTCGGCCGCGGGGCCGAGCTCGCGCGGCTGGCTGCGGCGTGGGCGGACGCCCGCGGGGGCCGCGGCCGGCTCGTGACCCTGGTCGGCGCGCCCGGCGTCGGCAAGTCGCGTCTCCTCGAGGAGTTTGTCGCGTCGGTGCGGGGGGAGGCCCCATCGGTCCTCCAGAGCGATCCGCCCACCTGGGAAGCCCCGGCGCCCTACGCGTGGATCGCGGACCTCCTGCGTCGCCACTTCGAGATCGAGACGCCCTCGCCGCCCGAGGAGGTTCGGGCCCGCGTCGAAGGACGAGTCGGGCAGGCTCCGGGGCTGAAGCCGCTGCTCGTGCCGCTCCTCGCGCTGGTGGGCGCTCTGCCGGAGGACGACCCGCTCCGCGCCCTCGCGCCCCGGCGCCGCCGTCAGCTCCTCCAGCGCGCGTTCGTGCAGGTCGTCGTCGAGCAGAGCCGGGCGCGTCCGGTCGTCGCGGTCTTCGAAAACCTCCACGCGATGGACTCCGCGAGCGCGGCGGCGCTCGAAGAGCTGGCCGCCCGGGTGAGGGGTGAGCGGGTGCTCGTGCTCGCGACCGCGCGGCCCGGCACACGCGACCGCTGGATCGACCGCCACGCCCACGATCGACTCGTCGTCGGGCCGCTCGACGGGGCCGAGGCCGAGCGACTCCTCCGGGCGCTGCTCGGCGCGGCACCAGAGCTCGAGGCCGTCAGGCACGCGCTCGTCGCTCGGACGGAGGGGCACCCGTTCTTCCTGGAGGAGTGCGTGCGGGCGCTCGAGGAGGCGGGCGTCCTCGTCGGCGGTCGGGGCGCCTACCGACTGGCGCGTCGCCCCGAGCTCGTACAGCTGCCGCCGACGGTCCAGGCGACGGTCGCGGCGCGGATCGACCGCCTCGCGCCCGACGACAAGCACCTGCTTCAGGCCGCCGCGGTCATCGGCCGGGACTTTCGAGTGCCCCTGCTGAGCGCGGTGGCCGGTCTGCCCACGGACCCGGCGCGGCGGAGCCTCGCGCGCCTGGTCAGCGCCGAGCTGGTCGAGGTCCGCGGGCCGGGCCCGGGCGACGACTACCGGTTCAGCCATGCCCTCGTCCAGGAGGTGGCGTACGCGAGCCTGCTCCACGAGCGGCGCCGCGCGCTCCACGCCAGGGTCGTGGAGCATCTCGAGGCCGCCCGCGGCGCGTCCGAGGGCGAGTTCGTCGAGCGGCTCGCCCACCACGCCTGGCACGGGGGTCTCTGGGCGAAGGCGGCAGCTTACCTACGCCGGGCCGGCGCTCGCGCCACCGCCCGGGCGGCGAACGCCGAGGCGGTGGTGTACCTGGAGCGGGCCCTGGAGGCGCTGAGTCACCTGCCCGCCTCCTCGGTGACCCTTGCGGAGTCCGTGGACATCCGGCTCGACCTCAGGCCGCCGCTCCTCCAGCTCGGCCGGCTGGAGGAGGTCCTGGGGCGCTCGCTGGAAGCCGAGCGGCTCGCCACCGCGCTGGGCGACGGGCGCCGGCTCGCGGCGGTGTACAGCTACCTGGCGAACTATCACTACTTGCGCGGCGAGCCGGAGGTGGCGCTCGGCTACGCCGAACGCTGTCTCACCCTCGCCGAGCGCGCCGGGGACACCGCGCTCGTCGCCCTGGCGACGCGGTACATGGCGCATATCCACCACGCGCTCGGAGACTACGCGCGGGCGGCCGAACGCTTCGCCACCGGCCTGAGCGCACTCGCCGCCGAGCCCGCGCCCGCCGAGCCCGAGGCGCATCTCGCGGTGGGTTACCCCGCGGCCGCGGCGTGGTTGGCCTTCACCTGGACCGAGCTCGGGGATTTCGCGGCGGCGCACCGCTTCGCCAGGGAAGCCGAGCACGCCGCGTCCGTCAGCCGCCACCCGTACGGCGGGGCGATCGCCGCGACGCTCGGGGCGCTGGTCTGGCTGCGTCAGGGTGATGCCGCCGCGGCGCTCGAGCCGCTCGAGCGCAGCCTCGCCGCGTGCCGGGAGCACGGGCTCGCGCTCTGGGAGCCTGTGCCGACGTCGTTGCTCGGGTTGACGCTCGCGCTCCTGGGGCGCACCGAGGACGCCCTGCCCCTCCTGGAGGCCGCGGTCGGGCTGAGCGAGCGGCTCGGCGTACGGGCGTACGTCGCCCTCTGGACGCTCCACGTCGCCCAGGGGCAGCTGCTCGGCGGAACGCCCGCGCGCGCGGCGCAGACGGCGCAGCGCGCCCTCGACCTCGCGATCGCCCATCGGGAGCGTGGCCACGAGGCGTGGGCTCACTGGCTGCAGGGCGAGATCGCCCAGCACGACGCCCACGCGCCCACCGGGGCGGCGGAACGCGCGTACGAGCGCGCGCTGCGCCTCGCCGAGGCCCTCGGGATGCGACCCCTCGTCGCCCGCGCTCACCTCGGGCTCGGCCGAGTGCTCCCGCGAGGGAGCGCCGCGGCCGACCACCTCGTGCAAGCGCTGGCCATGTTCTCCGAGATGGAGATGGACTGGTGGGCGCGCCCGACCTGTCAGGCGCTCGCGGCGCTCGGCCGCCTGGTCGTCGTGGCCCGCGAGCGCCCGGCGCTCTACCGCTACCTGACCGAGGTGGCGGGGCAGGGCCTCACGGTGATTCTCGACCGCCGGATGGGCGACCGGCGGCGCAGCCCCACGCCTCGCGCGGGCTCGCGTGAGCGCCGACGGGCGGAGCGGCGCCGCCAGGATCAGATCGCGCGGCAGCTCGCCACGCACGGGCTGGCTGTCGTGGCCTGAGGCCTGCGGGAGGGCCGGGACGTCGCGGCTGGGACGCTCGCGGCCTCCAGGTTCAGGCCCGCTCTCGCCCTGAGCCACCCCGCGCCCCGGGCACCCGCGTTGCACCGCGCGGGGGCGTGGACGCGCGAGCTGGAACCGCGGCGCTCCTCGCGGGGGCGCTGATCGCCCTTGCGGGATGCGCGTCCACGCGCGTCGGCCAGCTCGGGCGGCTCCCGAACGACGAGTCGCTCGTGACCCTCGTCGTCACCGAGGACCGTCAGGTTGTCCTCGACGCGTGTCACGGTGGCCTCGCGTTCGGGCCGGTGCTCGGGTGCCAACGGTCCCGAGAGGTCGTGCTGCCGGGCGGTCAGTCGGTGCGGACCGTCACGATCGTCCGCTACACGGACGCCCTCCCCTCGGCGCTCGCCTTCGCCATCGATCTCCACGAGCTCTGCCACGCCATCGCGTCGCTGCAGGCGATTGCCGACCCGTGCCACGAGGACGGCGGCCTCATCCGCGAGGCCGCTTCGGGGCGCCCGCCCCTGCGCTGACGCCGGGCCGGGCGTGAGGGGCGCGGGCCGCTCACGCCGCGCGCGTGGACGGCCCTCCCCACGGCGCTGACCATCCCGGCGAGGGCCGGCCCGGCGCGGCTTAGAATACGCGGCGTCCGCCAGCGCGCCGTGGGTCGCAGGCCACCGCGGTGCGGAGCCCACCGCGGGCAGCCTGACCGTGCGTCGAGCTCGGTCGATCGGCGTCCGGATCGCCCGGCGCGTCCACGCCACGGCCAGCGCGCGACGCGGCACGCTGGCGCGGCGCCCGCCCCGAGGGTGGCGGGTGTGCAGCGAGTGTCCCATGGAGCCGGCGAGCAGGGCAGGCGACTTCGAGGCGTGGTGGGCGCGCGGGCGCCGCTGGGCCGCCCAGGGCCGCTACGAGGAGGCCGAGCTCGCCTATCGCGAGGCGCTCCGCCGCCGTCCCGACGACGTCCGGGTGCGTCTGGACCTCGCCCTCGTGCTCCGCCGCCAGCGCCGCCCGGCCGAGGCCGAGACGGTGCTGCGCGAGGCCGTGGGGCGCGCGCCCGCCATGGCCACGGCGCACGCCGAGCTCGGGGGCGTGCTCTTCGAGCAGGGGCGCTACGCGGAGGCCGAGGCGGCGTTCCGCCGCGCCGTCGAGCTACGCCCCGACTTCGCGCGCGCCCACCTCCGGCTCGGCCTCGCCCTCGAGCGTCAGGGGCACTGGGGCGCGGCCGAGGCCGCGTTCCGCGACGCCTTGCGCCTGGCGCCCGACGACCCGGTCGCGCGGAGCAACCTCGCCCGCGTCCTGGACCGCCAGCGGCGCGCGCTCGCCGCCGAGGCGGTGCGCCGCGAGGCCGTCGCGCGGGCGCCCGCCTCGGCGGCGGCCCGCGCCGCGCTCGGGGCCGTGCTCGCGCGGCAGGGCCGCGACGCCGACGCGGCCGCCGCCTTCCGCGAGGCGCTCGCCCTCGAGCCCGGTTGCGTGGAGGCGTACGTGGGACTCGCGCGGCTCCACGAGCGGCGGGGCCGGCTGCGCGAGGCCGCCCTCGCCCTGCGCGAGGCGGTGCGCTACCGGCCCACCGATGCCGGCCTGCACCGGCAGCTCGGCGTGGTACTCCGCCGACGCCACCGGTACGCCGAAGCCGCCGCCGCGCTGCGCGAGGCGATCCGGCTCGCGCCGGGCGACGCCGAAGCGCGCTACTACCTCGGCACGATCCTCGAGCGCCAGGGACACTACGAGGCCGCCATCGCCGCGCTCGACGAGGCGATCCGGCTCCGCCCCGACTGGGGCGCGCCGTATCGCGCCCTCGCGCTCCTCCACCGGCGTCGCGGGCGCTGGGCCGAGGCCGCTGCGGTCTACGCCGCCGCACTCGCCCGGCACCCGGAGGATCCCGAGCTTCACGCGGCGCACGGGCACGCGCTCGGCATGCTCGGCGACTACGCGGCGGCGGCCGCGGCGCTGCGGGCGGCGATTCGGGCGCGCCCGGGCGAGGCGGACTTTCACTACGAGCTCGGAGTCGCCCTCGGTCGGCAGGGCCGCCACCTCGAGGCAGAGGCCGCGCTGCGGGAGGCCGTCCGGCTTCGCCCCGAGCACGTGCGGGCGTGGGCGAACCTCGCCGTGAGCCTCGGTCGCCAGAGCCGCCACGCCGCGGCCGAGGCCGTCTACCGGGAGGCGCTCGTGCGCGCGCCGGAGCACCCGGCGCTCTGGCGCGGGCTCGGCGTCGCGCTCTACTGGCAGGGGCGGCTCGACGAGGCCGAGAGCGCCTTTCGCGAGGCTCTGCGCCTGCGACCGACGTACACGCGGGCGCGCGCCGACCTCGGCGACCTCCTCGCCGAACGCGGGCGCCTCGGGGAGGCTGAGGCGGCGTACCGCGAGGTCGTCCACCTCCGACCCGACTCCCCGCGCGCCCATGCGGCGCTCGGGCGCGTGTTGCTCGCGCAGGGGCGGGCCGCGGAGGCCGAGCGGGCGCTGCGCGACGCGGTGCGCCTCGAGCCCGAGCTCGCCTCGGCCCACGCCGACCTCTGGGCGGCGCTGGAGGCGCAGGGCAAGTGGCGCGAGCTCGCCGAAGCCGCGCGTGCGGTCCTCGCGGTGCACCCCGAGCTCGCCGAGGCGCACGCGCGCCTGGCGCGGGCGCTCGGCGCCCTGGGGGACCGCGCGGGTGCCGCGGCGGCGCGCCGGCAGGCCCGCGCGCTGCGCGGCGAGGGCTGAGCCGGGCCGGGGCGCCGCCTCAGCGCCCGGTGAGCAGGCGCGTGAACTCCTCGAGCTCGCGACGCGGGACGTCGGGGTCGGCGCGGAGCCGGGCCAGCACCGCGCCCGGGTCCGCCTCGATCGCACGGCTGGCCCGCGCGAAGACCTTGACGAGGCGCTGCGCCTCGCGGTCCGCCTTGCGCTGCGTGGCCGCGCTCGCGAGCCGCAGGACGCCGGCGAGCAGGCGGTTGTCGAGCGCGACGAATCCGGCGACCGTGGTGTGGACGAGACTCCGTCCCTCGGCGGCCGGCTGCGTCGCGTACTCGATGACGGTCACGGCCTCGCCGCGGATCGGCGGCAGCGGCGCCTTGCGGTACTGCCCGCGCGCGTGCATCACGCGTGTGCCGTCGGCCGCGTAGACCACCCAGAAGTGGCCCGTCGCGCCCCAGCCGTCGTCGAGGTGGAGCCCGGCGGGCGTGCGGGTGATCCGGTACCGGCCGAGGCGGAGCGCGCGGGCCACGTGCGAGGCGAAGTCGGGGTGGTCCAGGAGGTACTCGAAGACCTGCCGGCGGGCGACGAACGGCTCGCCGGCCACGCGCGTGGCGACATCGGCGCGCGCGGCGATCGCCTCGAGGACGGCGCGATCGCGCGGCGGCACGGCCGCCGGCAGCGCGAGGACGGCGGCGGCGCCGTCACTGCCGGCGAGCGCCAGCGCGACGGCGAGCACCGCCGGCCGAGAAAGCCTCCGCCGGGCCACGACGGCGGATTATAGCCGGCTCGCCCCGGCGGCTCGGACCCGGTCGCGGTCAGACCAGCCGCCACGGCGGCGACGCCTCACGCCCGTGACCTACAGCACGTGACGCCGGGGCCCTTGACGCCGGCGGGACCGGTCCGTAGGCTCGGGAAACCGTTTGCGCTACTGCGGGCCGACGCTCGCGCGGCCTGCTGCCGGGCAGGAGGCAGTGATGGTCCCCGAGAGTCCCGCGCCGTCCGGCTTCTACCACCTGTACGCCGTCGTCGAGGGCTTGCCCCGGCGCTGGCGACCGCCGGCGACGGGTGTGGGTGGGGGCCCGGTCGTCGCGCGCGCCGCGGCCGAGCTCACGCTGATCGTCACCCCGCTGGCGGCGCCGATCGGGCGGACGCCCGCTGCCCTGGCCGCGCACGACGACGTCGTCGTGGGCCTGCTCGAGTGCCGGGCCGTCGTCCCATTGCGGTTCGGCACGACACTGGCCGCGGCGCAGCTCGACCGATGGCTCGCCCTCCACCTGGCGCGGGTCCGCGCGGCGCTCGCCGAGGTCCGCGGGAGCGTGGAGATGAGCGTCCGCCTGCTCAGGCTGGACGCGGGCGGCGCCGCGGGGGTCTCCCTCGGCGCCCTCGCCGACCAGCTCATCGAGCGCGCTGGCTGTGCAAGCTGGCGCTACGTCCCTGCCGGGCGCGCGCCGAACGCGTCCGCGTCGCTCGCGTTCCTCGTCCGCCGCGACGATGTCCAGAGCTTTCTCGCCCGCATCGCGCCGGTGGCCTCGCGCGCCGAGGGCGTGGCCGTCGTTCCGAGCGGGCCCTGGCCGCCCTATTCGTTCGCGCCCGCGCTCGACCCGACGCTGCCGACGGCGCTCGCGGGCTGATCGTGCTGGCGGAGACGCCGGCGCGCGCCTCAGAGGCGCCCGCTGACGCGTAGATGGCGCTCGCTCACGACGCGGCACGCCAGGTGCCCGGAGAAGTCCTCCGTGAGGAGCGGGTCGGCGCCGCCCGCCGCCGCCTCGACGATCGCCCACGCCGCGGCCGGCGAGGCCGGGCGCGTGAGGTCCATGACGTGGATGACCGCCCCCGGACGGGCCACGCGCGCGAGCTCGCGCCAGAGCGCCAGGGGGTCCGGCAGGTGGTGGAGCAGGCTGTTGGCGATCACGGCGTCGAAGGCCCCGGCGGGCAGGGGAAGCGCGGGGAGGCGGGCGGCCACGAGCTGCACCCGGTGGGCCAGCTCGCGGCGCGGACGGCCTCGGCCGCCAGGGCGAGCATGGGGAGCGAGGCGTCGGCGGCCACGATCGAGCGTCCGGGCGCGGCGGGGGCGAGCCGCAGCGGGATGTCGGCCGGGCCGCAGCCCACACGTCGAGGACGCGCCCCCGCGCGAGGCCGGGGGCGGCCGCGAGCAGGTCGTCCACGAACCGCTGGTCGACCGCGGCGAAGTCGGCGGGCGCGTACGCCCGCGCCCGCCGCGGGTCGTCCATCACCTCGGGCTCCGGCACACGCTCCCTCACCGGCCCCGTGCTCCATGCGCCCGCCCGCGGTCGCGTCCTTGCCCGCGCCCACCCGACGGGGTACGCTGGCGCCCCGATGGCGCGACTGCCCCTGGACGAGGTGGAGCGGCTCCTGGCCGAGCGGCCGGACACGAGCCTCGAAGCCGCGCTCGGCGTGGCCGAGGTGTTCGCGAGCGGGTCGCTCACCGACGAGGTCTACGTCCTGGAGGACGTCGGCGGCAAGCGCATCGCCATCGCGCCCGCGGCGTTCCGCGACCGCTACCGGCGGGGGTGAGCCATGTCGATCGTCACGATCTCCCACCAGATGGGGGCCGGCGGGCCCGAGATCGGCATGGCGCTGGCCCAGCGCATGGGCTACCGGTACGTCGACCAGGAGCTCATCCAGGACGCGGTCCGCCGCTACGGCCTGATCGAGGCCAAGGCCTCGCACCTGGACGAGTCCAAGCCCTCCCTCTTCGAGCGCTTCGACGCCGAGACGCGCCACTACATCACGATCCTCCAGACCACGCTCCTCGAGTTCGCCGAGGCCGACAACTGCGTGATCATGGGGCGCGGCGGCCAGTGGCTGCTGCGCGGGATCCCCCACGTGCTGCGCGTGCGCATCATCGCGCCCTTCGAGCAGCGCGTGCGCTCGTGGATCCGGCGCACGGCGGAGCTGACCGGCGAGACGCCCAACCCGCGCGCGGCGGCCGACTTCGTCCGGCGCGACGACGCCGAGAAGGCGGGGCGGATGCGCTACCTCTACGAGGTCGACATCGGCGACCCCGCGATCTACGACGTCGTGGTGAACACCGAGAAGCTCACGCACGAGGCCGTGGTGGACATGCTCGAGCGCGTCCTCCGCCGGCCCGAGCTCGCGACGACCGAGGCCGGGCGCCGCATCGTCGCCGCGCGGGCGCTCGCCTCGCGCGTGCAGGTCGCGCTCGCGATGGATCCCGAGACGCGCCGCTACCGGATCACCGTGGAGGTCGAGGACGGCGTGGTCACGCTCGAGGGCACCTCGGCGCTCGAGCGGGCCGTGGAGGTGGCGCGCGCCGTGCCGGGCGTGCGCGACGTGCGGACGCGGCCCGTCGAGATCCCGCCGATCCCGCCCTTCGTCGCGTAGGCCCGTCGCCGCCGCGCCTCAGCGGCTCGGGCCCGGGCCCTCCGGGGCCTCGCCGACCTTGAGCTCGACCGTCCGGCGCTGACGCTCGCGGACGATCTCGAGCGTCACCGTGCGCCCGGGGTCGGCCTCGGCGGCCAGGCGCTGCAGGTGGTGGGAGTCCTCCACGGGGCGGCCGTCGAAGGTCACGATCACGTCCTTGGGCCGGAGCCGCGCCGCCGCGGCGGGGCTGTCCGGGTAGACGCGGGCGACCACGGCGCCGCCCGTGCCGGGCACGCCGAGCGCCTCGGCGAGCTCGCGCGTGAGCGGCTGGAGCGCCACGCCGAGCCAGCCCCGGGTCACCCGGCCGCGGTCGATGAGCTGGCTCATCACGCGCTTGGCCATGTTGGCCGGGATCGCGAAGCCGATCCCCTGGCCGGTGGCGACGATGGCCGTGTTGATCCCGATGACCTCGCCCCGGAGGTTCACGAGCGGGCCCCCCGAGTTGCCGGGGTTGATCGAGGCGTCGGTCTGGATGAAGTTCTCGTAGCTCGCGATCCCGACGTCGGCGCGCCCGGTGGCGCTCACGACGCCCACCGTGACGGTCTGGTCGAGCCCGAACGGGTTGCCGATGGCGATCGCCCACTCGCCCACGCGCAGCGCGTCGGAGTTGCCGAGCGTGGCCACCGGGAGCTCGCGGTCCGGATCGAAGCGGACCACGGCGAGGTCGGTCTTGGGGTCGCTGCCGACCAGGCGCCCCCGGTACTCGCGCTTGTCGGCCAGGCGCACCGTGACCGCGTCGGCCCCGCGGACCACGTGGAAGTTCGTCAGCACGTAGCCGCGCTTGTCGACGATGACTCCCGAGCCGAGGCCCGGCTGGTGGAACTCGCCCGGGCCGCCGGGGCCGCGCCGGCCGAAGAACTGGTCGAAGAAGTCCTTGAAGAACGGGTCGTCGGCGAAGGGGCCCGGGGCGATCGGGGGGCGGCGCGGCCGCGCCACGTGGACGGTGCCGAGGTGGACGACCGCAGGGCGGACGCGCTCGGCGGCGGCCACGAACGCGGCCTGGATCGCGTCGGCCGCGGCGAGCGCCGCGGGGGCGGGCGCCGGCGCCGGCGCGCGGGCGCTCAGCACGCCGCGGAGCCAGAACCCTGCGCCAGCGCTGGCGAAAACCAGGGCCGCGACGACGGCAGCGCGCCTGAGCTTGTCGGTCATGGCAGGGCCCCGCTCCCCGGCCGGGCTCAGCCGGGAGCTTACGGGTGTGCGCCGGCCCTGTCAAGGAAAGTATCGCCAAACCGGGCCTTTTTTCTTGACGCTCGTTCGAGCGACTGGCGACAATTCTCCCATTGCACGACCTGGCGCGCCCATCGACCAGACGCCGGCCGGCGCGGGACGCGCTCTGCGTCCTCCTGATCGCCGCCCTGCTCGCGCCGTCGGCGGCGGTGGCGCAGCAACCGACCGCCGCGGCGGTCGTGCGCGAGCCGCAGGCGCCCGGCGCGCCGCCGCAGGGCGGGTTCCCGGTCCCGCCCGCCGAGCCGCCGGTGCGCGCGCCCGCCGGCGCCCCGGTGGTGCGCCCGGACCCGTGCCTGCAGCCCGGCACCGCCGCAGGGCTCTTCCGGCTGGTCCCCACAGCCGACTACCGGCTCGGCCCGGGTGACCTCCTCGACGTGCAGATCGCCGGCCGCGTCGACACGATCCGCCAGCAGCTCTACGTCGACCCCGAGGGCCTGCTGAGCATCCCGGTCGTCGGGCCCGTGGAGGTGGCCGGGCTCACGCTCCGCGAGGCGAACCGGCGGATCAGCGAGCGGGCGCGCGCGCTGCTCCGCTACGGCGAGGTCACCACCGCGGTGGTCTCGCCGCGCTGCTTCGAGGTCGTCCTCTCCGGCGAGGTCGAGCACCCGGGCTCGCTCCAGGCCGCCGCGCTCCGGCGCGTGCACGACCTGATCCTGGCCGCGGGCGGCATCACGCCACGCGGGAGCCTGCGCCGCGTGATCGTCACCCGGCGCGGCGAGCGCCGCGAGCTCGACCTGCTGCGCTTCGAGCTCGCCGGCGACCTGACGCAGAACCCGCCCGTCGAGGAAGGGATGACGATCCACGTGCCCCCGCGCGGCCCGTTCGTCACGCTCGCGGGCGCCTTCCGGCGCCCCGGCGAGTACGAGCTCGGGGCGAGCGCCTCGCTGGCCGACCTGCTGGCGCTGACCGGGGGCCTGGCCCAGAACGCGGCGCCGGCCCAGGCGCGGCTCACGCGCATGGGCCGGGACGGGCGCAAGGAGACGGTCTCGGTCGACCTGCGAGCCGCGGCGCAGGGCGCCGCCGACCTGGCGCTCCAGCCGGGGGACGTGCTCTTCGTGCCGTCCGTCGGCGTGCTCCAGGACGTCGTGGAGGTGCGCGGGGCGTTCAACGGCGCGCCCGAGGCGAGCCGCACCACTACCGCCGGCAAGCCGACCGTGGTGCAGCGCTTCGAGCTCGCCCAGGGCGACCGCGTGCGCGACCTGGTCGCGCGCGCCGGCGGGGCCGCGGCGTACGCGGACCTCCGCCTGGCCTTCATCGAGCGCACGGGCGCCGGCGGCCCGCGGCAGCGCATTCCCGTCGACCTGCACCGGCTGCTCGTCGAGAAGGACGACACCCAGAACATCCTCCTCGAGAACGGCGACATCCTGACCCTGCCGGTCGCCGAGGACAAGGTCTACGTGCTCGGCGAGGTCCGCTCGCCCGGGCCCATCGACTACCGTCCCGAGCTCACGCCGCGCGAGTACCTGGCGCTGGCCGGCGGCCCCACCGTCCGCGCGCGCTTCCAGAACGCCACCGTCACGATGCGCGACGGGCGGACCTACCGGCTCGCCGAGGCGCCGCCTCTCGAGCCCGGCGCCGTCGTGACGGTCCCCGAGGTCGCGGTGCGCTGGTACCAGGACTACCTGAGCATCGCCACCGCCGTGGCCGGCCTGATCACCGCCTACACGGGGCTCTACTTCCTGTTCAGCCAGGGCGGGCGCTAGATGTACGAAGCCTACTGGGGCCTGCGCGAGCCGCCCTTCGACAACTCCCCGAACCCGAAGTTCTTCTACATGTCCCCCGAGCACGAGGAAGCGCTCGTGCGGATGCTCTACGCGGTGCGGCAGCGCAAGGGGTGCGCGATGCTCACCGGCGAGTACGGGTGCGGCAAGACCACCCTGACCCGCGCCCTGATCCAGCGGCTCGAAGCCGAGCGCTACGAGGTCGGGCTGCTCACGAACCCGCCGGGCACGCCGCTCGACCTGCTGCGGGAGGTGCTCTACCAGCTCGGCCAGGAGACGACCGAGACCCGCAAGCCGGAGCTCGTCCACCAGCTCCACGGGCTCCTCGTGCGCAACGCCCAGGCCGGGCGCGACACGGTGGTCATCGTCGACGAGGCGCAGCTCATCGACGACGACGCAGTGTTCGAGGAGCTCCGCCTGCTGCTCAACGTCCAGACCGACGAGCGGTTCCTGATGACGCTGCTCCTGGTCGGCTCCACGGAGCTCGCGGGCCGGGTGCGGCGGCTCCGCCACCTCGACCAGCGCGTCGCCATCCGCTACCACCTGAACACGCTCGACGAGCGCCACACCGGGGCCTACATCGCCCACCGGCTCCGCATGGCCGGACGCACCGAGCCCGTCTTCACCGAGGCCGCCGTCCACCGCATCTTCGACGCCACCCACGGCGTGCCGCGTGAGATCAACAACATCTGCGACATCGCGCTGCTCGTGGGCTACGCGCAGCGCGTCGAGCGCATCGGCGAGGAGATCGTCGCCGAGGTCATCAAGGACAAGGTGGGCGCGCCCTGATGGTCCGGCTCAGCGACGTCGTCCGGGGCGTCGCGGGCTACCTCACCGACGCCCCGCCGCCGGCCGCCCCGGCGCCCGCCCCCGCGCGCGCCGAGCCCGCGCGACCGGACCCCGCCGCCGCACCGCGGCCCACCGCCTGGCCGCGCGCGCCGGAGCCGCGCCCGGCGTCCGGCGGCGAGGCCGAGCGGCTCTTCGCGGAGCTCCAGCAGTTCCTGGCCGCGCTCCGCCCGCTCACCGAGCACGGCGGGGCGTTCCCCTGGGACGCGCTGCGGCGGCTCGTCGAGCGCGTGATCGCCGCGCTCGACGCCGGCGGCGACCTCTTCTGGGTCGCCAACCGCGCGGGCGTGCCCCCCGACGCGGAGTACCTGGCCGTGCACCAGGCGCGGGTGGCGGTGCTCGCGACCCGGCTCGGCGCCGTGCTGGGCTACGGGGGCGAGCGCCTGGTGGAGCTCGGCATGGCGGGCTGCCTGATCGACGTCGGGCTCTGGCGCGAGCGCGAGCTCCTCGCGCGGCTCGACGCGCTCAGACCCGAGGAGCTGGCGCGCTACCGGGCCCACCCCGAGCGCGGGGCCGAGCTCGTGCGCGCCTGGCGGCCCCCGAGCGACGCGCTCGTCGAGGGCGTGCGCCAGCACCACGAGCGCGAGCAGGGGCAGGGCTACCCGCGGGGGCTCCGGGGCCCGGCGATCCACCCGGACGCCAAGGTCCTCGGGCTCGTGGACACCTACGCGGGCCTCACCGCCCCGCCCGCCGGGCGCGGCCTCCGGCCGCACGAGGCCGTGCGCGAGCTCGTGCGCACGCGCGGCGAGGCGTTCCCGCCGGCGTACGTCAAGGCGCTGCTCGCCGAGATCTCCATCTTCCCGCCCGGCACGCTCGTCCGCCTGAGCACCGGGGCGGTCGCGCGCGTGGTGGCCGTCAACCGCAACCAGCCCCTGCGGCCGCGCGTCGAGGTGATCGCGGCGCCGGGCCACGCGGCCGGGACGCCCCGGCTGCTCGACCTCGCGGAGGCGCCCTTCCTCTACATCACCGGCGCGGTCGAGGACGCGGCGGGAGGCGCCTGATGGCCCAGTACGAGATGAACCTCCGCGACTACTGGCTGATCGTCCGCCGGCGGCGGGTCATCATCCTGACCTCCACCGTGCTCGTCGCCCTCTTCAGCTTCTGGTTCGCGCGGCAGAAGGCCCCCGTCTACGAGGCCACCGCCGCCGTGAAGTTCGAGCAGTCGACCTCGCTCTCGGGGCTCCTGGTGGAGGTGCTCTCCTACTCGAGCGCCGACTCCATCGAGACCCAGGCGAGCCTGATCAAGAGCTACCCGATCCTCGAGGAGGTCGCCCGCCGCCTGGGCCGCCTGCCGGAGACCGCGCCCGGCGAGGCGGTCCGCGAGTCGCGCGCCTACACCGCCGCGCTCGACGCGCTCGCCGCCCGGATCCGGACCGCGCGCGTGCCCAACACGAGCATCATCGAGATCACCGCGACCTCGCCCACCCCGCGCGAGGCCCGGGACCTCGCCAACACCGTGGCCGAGGCCTACCGCGACTACAACCGCACGGTGCGCAACGCCCGCATCCGGGAGGCACGCAAGTTCATCGAGGCCCAGCTCCGCGAGGTCGAGGCCCGGGTGCGGCGCGCCGAGGAGGAGGTGTGGGCGTTCCGCGAGGCGAACCGGATCATCGCCCCGGGCGCCGAGTCCACGGTGCTGCTGAACCTGTTCACGCAGCTCCGGGGCGAGCTCGAGAAGACGCGCCAGCAGCGGACCGAGCTCGAGCTCGCCCAGGCCCGCCTGGCCCGCACCGACCCGGCGGGGCTCGGCGAGCGGGTGTTCGTGGACAGCCCGAACCCCGCGCTCCAGCGACTGCAGGCCACGCAGGTCGACCTCCTGCTCGAGCGCAACAACCTCGCGCTGGAGGTGACCGAGCGGCACCCGCGCCTGCAGGCGCTCGAGGAGCGCATGCGCGAGGTCCGGGCGGAGATGCGGCGCGAGGTCGCGGCCCAGATCGCGCTCCTGCGGAGCCGCGAGGAGATCCTGCACCGGCAGATGGGCGAGCTCCTCCAGCGCAACCGGGAGGTGCCCGCCATCGAGCTCGGGCTGCAGCGCCTGCAGCGCGACGTCAAGGTCAACGACGACCTGCTCACGCTGCTCAAGACGCGCCACCAGGAGGCGCTGATCAAGGAGTCGGAGGGGATCGAGGAGGTCTCCATCGTCCGGCCCGCCACGGAGCCGACCGCGCCCGTGGGCGGCGAGACGCTCAACACCGTGCTCGTGGGCAGCCTGCTCGGCCTCATGCTCGGCCTCGTCCTGGCCTTCGTCCAGGAGACGCTCGACACCTCCATCGGCACCATCGAGGACGTCGAGAGCTACCTGCAGGTGCCCGTGCTGGGCATCGTCCCGCACATCGACGCGCGGGAGACCGTGCAGCGCCTGATCGAGCGGCGGCCCGCGCTCGCCCACATGGAGCCCGAGGCGCTCCAGAGCCACGCGCTGCTCATCACCCACTTCGACCCCAAGTCGCCCGTGGCCGAGGCCTACCGCACGCTGCGGACCAACATCCAGTTCGCGCGGCTCGAGCGCCAGGGCAAGGTGCTCGTGGTCACGAGCCCCACGCTCCAGGAGGGCAAGACCACGACCATCGTGAACCTCGCGCTCACCATGGCCCAGAACGGGCAGAAGACGCTGCTCGTGGGCGCCAACCTCCGCCGCCCGTCGATCCACCGCTTCTTCGGGATCGACCGTGAGCCGGGGCTGTCCGACATCCTCGTCGGCAACGCGCACTGGCGGGACTGCATCCGCACCGTGGCCGACATCCTGATGGGCCGGTTCGAGATGGAGGACATCATGGCCTCGCCGGGCCTGGACAACCTCCACATCATCGAGTCCGGCCCCGTGCCGGCCAACCCCTCCGAGCTCCTGTCGACGCCGGCCATGGCCGAGTTCCTCCGCGCGGTCCGGGACGAGTACGATATCGTCCTGCTCGACACGCCCCCGGTCCTGCCGGTGACCGACGCGGCGATCGTCGCCTCGCAGGCCGACGGCGTGATCCTCGTCTACCAGGCCGGGAAGGTCGGTCGCCTCGTCCTCAAGCGCGCCAAGGCGCACCTGGAGAGCGCGCGGGCCCAGGTGTGGGGGGTGGTCCTCAATGACGTCCAGACCGAGATCGCCGGCTACGCCTACACCCACTACTACACGCACTACTACGGCGAGGAGACGCCCGAGGAGACGCCGCCCGGGCGGCTCGCGCGCCTCTGGGGGGGCGTGATGCGCCGCCTGGGCCGGCGCCCGGAGCCCGCGCCCGCGCCGGTCGCGGCCGCCGCCGGGCCGGCGCGCCCGGCGCGGCGCCCGCGCGCGCGGTACCGCAACGTGGTGGGCGGCGTGCTCGTGCTGCTCGCGCTCCTGGGTGCGCTCGCGGCCGTGCTCACTTGGCAGCTCGGGCGCCTCGGGCGCGACCCGCGCACGCTGGTACGCGAGCGCCTGGCCGCGCTGCGCGCGGCGCCGCGCCCGCCCGCGCCGCCGCTGCCCTCCGCGCCGGCCGTGCCCGGCCTCCCGCCGGGGCCGACGCCCGCCGGCGCCGGGGTGCCGCCCGCGTCCGCCCCGGCGCCCGTCGCGCCCGAGGTCGGCGCGCCCGGCCCCGCCGCGCCCGCCCCGCCGGGGCCCCTCGCGCGCCGGGCGCCGTCCGCGGCGCCCGCCCCGCCGGCCGCCGCGCGCGCGCCCCGCGAGCGGTTCGCCGTCGAGTTCGGCCCCTTCTGGGACCTCGCCGAGGCCGAGCGGCTCGAGCGCCAGCTCACCGAGGCCGGGCACCAGACCGTCCGGTTCCGCCACGTCACCGGCGCCTCGCTCTTCGCGGTGCTGGTCGAGCGCGTGGGGAGCGAGCGCGACGCGCACGCGCTCGCGGCGCGCCTGCGCGAGCAGGGCTTCCCGCCCGCCGCGGTGGTCGGCGAGGGCGACGCGCCGCTGGCGCTGCGGGTGGGCGAGCCGGTGCCGTTGCGCCCCGCGGTCCAGCTCGCCGAGCGGCTCCGGGCGCACGGCTACGCGGTGCGCGTGGCCGCCCAGCCGGGCGAGGCCGTGACCTACGTGATCCGCCACGGCAACTTCGCCTCGCGGGACGAGGCGGAGGCGCGCGCGGCCGAGCTCGCCCGGCTCGGGCTCGCCCACCACCACGTGGTCCGGGTCCGCTAGGGTCGCCGCCCGCCCGTGCCGCTCGTCCGCCTGCTCGTCTCCGGGCTGCTGCTCGCCGCGGTCGCCCTCGGCCTCTCGCAGGCGCTCGCCGCGCTGCGCCTGGAACTCGCGCTCGGCCTGGCCTTCGTCGTGGCCGTGTTCATCTTCGTCTTCGTCCGCAGCGACGCCGGCCTCTACCTCGTGCTCGTCTCGATGCTCCTCTCGCCCGAGTTCGTCGTGGGCGGTCGCGGGCTCGCCGAGGGGCGCACCGTGGTCGTGCGGCTCGAGGACCTCCTGCTGATCGCCATCGCGCTGAGCTGGTTCGCGAAGATGGCGGTCAACAAGGAGATGGGGCTCGTGGTCAAGACGCCGCTCAACCGGTGGATCTCGACTTACTGCCTCACCACGCTCCTGGCCACGCTCCTGGGCTACCTCACGGGCACGGTGCGCACGGCGGCGGGCTTCTTCTACGTGCTCAAGTACGTGGAGTACTTCGTCGTCTACTACATGACCGTCAACAACCTCCGCGACCGGGCCCACGCCTGGCGCCTGGTCACCGCGGCCTTCCTCACGGCGGCGATCGTGAGCCTCGTCGGCGCCGCGCAGATCCCGAGCGGGCAGCGCGTGTCGGCGCCCTTCGAAGGCGAGGTGGGCGAGCCCAACACGCTCGGCGGCTACCTGCTCTTCATGATGGCCGTGGCCGCGGGCCTCGCGCTCGAGACCCGACGGCTCGGCACGCGCGCCTGGACGCTCGCGCTGCTCGGCCTGATGACGCTCACCTTCCTGTTCACGCTGTCCCGCGCCTCCTACCTCGGGCTCGTGCCCATGGTCGTCGCGCTCGCGCTCCTGTCCACGCGCCGCCGGCTCCTCGTGGCGGCGCTCGCGGTGGGGGTGCTGGTGGCGCCGCTGGCGCTGCCGACGCTCCTGCCCCGGGCTGTCGTCCAGCGCGTGCGCTACACGTTCGAGCCGGAGCCCGGCCAGGCGACGGTGCGCCTGGGCGGGGTGGCGTTCGACCCCTCGACCTCCGAGCGGCTGATCGCGTTCCAGCGCGCGCTCGAGGGGTGGTGGCACCGGCCGATCCTGGGCTACGGCGTGACCGGCTACCGGTTCATGGACGCGCAGTACGCCCGCGCCCTCGTGGAGACCGGCGTGGTCGGGCTCGCCGCCTTCGCCGGCCTGCTCACCGCGGTCCTGCGCGCCGGCCTGGCCTCGCTCCGGGCGCTGCGCGACGACGACCGGGGGCTGGCGCTCGGCTTCGTCGCGGGCACCGTGGGCCTGCTCTTCCACGCCGTCGGCGCCAACACGTTCATCATCGTGCGGATCATGGAGCCCTTCTGGTTCTTCGCCGGGGTCGTCGTCGCACTGCCGACCCTGGCCCCGGCGGGCGCGCAGGCACCCGCGCCCCGGCCGAGCCTCGGCGCCCCCGCGCCCGCCCGGGCGCCCGTCGGCCCCGCCCCGCGGCCCCTCGGGCGGTGGAGGCCCGCGTGAGGCGGCGGGTCGACGTGCGCGCCCGCGCGCGGCGCGTGCGCCTGCTCGTCCTCGACGTCGACGGCGTGCTCACCGACGGCACCATGCTGCTCGCCGAGCGGGGCGACGAGCTGAAGGGCTTCCACAGCCGCGACGGGCTCGGCGTGGTGCTCGCGCGGCGCGCGGGCCTCCGCGTGGCCCTGGTGACCGGCGAGCCGAGCCCGATCGCCAAGGTGCGCGGCGACCGCCTCGGCGTCGACGCCGTGGTGCTCGGCGCGCGGCGCAAGGGCGAGGCGCTCGAAGCGCTCTGCGCCCGCTTCGAGCTGCCGCTCGAGGCCGCCTGCTACGTGGGCGACGACCTGCTCGACGTCCCGGCCCTGCAGCGCGCGGGGCTCGCGGTCGCCGTCGCGGATGCCGTTCACGAGGTCAGGGCGGTGGCCCACGTCGTCCTCCGCGCGCCCGGCGGCCGGGGCGCCGTCCGCGAGTGCGTCGAGCTGATCCTCAGGGCGCAGGGCACGTGGCGGGCCACGGTCGACGCCTACATCCGCGAGCACGGAGGTCTCGAGCGATGAGGGTGTTCATTGCCGGAGTCGACGGCTACCTGGGCTGGTCCCTGGCCGTGCACCTGGCCAGCCTCGGCCACGAGGTGGCGGGCATCGACGCCTACTACCGGCGGGACTGGGTGGCGGAGATGGGCTCGCAGTCGGCCACGCCGATCCGGCGGATGACCGAGCGCCTGGCCGCCTTCCACGACCACTTCGGCCGCAGCCTGGACTTCCGGCGCGGCGACCTCCGCAACTACAACCTCGTGCTGAACACCTTCCGGGCCTTCGAGCCCGAAGCGATCGTCCACCTGGGCGAGATGCCCTCGGCGCCCTACAGCATGATCGACGTCGAGCACGCGGTCTTCACGCAGACCAACAACATCGTCACCACGCTCAACATCCTGTTCGCGATGCGCGAGGCCTGCCCCGAGGCCCACCTGGTCAAGCTCGGGACCATGGGCGAGTACGGCACGCCGAACGTGGACATCCCCGAGGGGTTCTTCGAGGTGGAGTTCCGCGGCCGGCGCGACGTGCTGCCGTTCCCCCGCCAGGCCGGCTCCTGGTACCACCAGTCCAAGGTCCACGACAGCCACAACGTGGCCATGGCGTGCCGCATCTGGGGGCTCCGCTCCACGGACATCATGCAGGGCGTCGTCTACGGCACGCGCATCGACGCCATGGGCGACGACGAGCGCCTGCTCACCCGGTTCGACTTCGACCAGTGCTTCGGCACGGCGATCAACCGCTTCTGCGCCCAGGCGGTGATCGGCGAGCCGCTGACCCCGTTCGGGACGGGCGGGCAGCGGCGCGGCTTCATCCCCCTGCGCGACTCCATGCAGTGCCTGACGCTGGCGCTCCTGCACCCGCCGCAGCCCGGCGAGTACCGCGTGTTCAACCAGTTCGCGGAGACCTACAACGTCCTCGAGCTCGCCGAAAAGGTGAAGAAGGTCGGCGACGAGCTCGGGCTCGACGTCGAGATCCGGCGCACGGAGAACCCGCGGATCGAGCAGGAGGAGCACTACTACAACCCCGACCACGCGCAGCTGCTGCGGCTGGGCTACCGCCCGAGCGGCGACCTCGAGGGCGAGCTCCGCGTCGTGCTCGGGGACCTGCTCCGGTACCGGGACCGCATCCTCGCCCGCAAGCAGGCGCTGCTGCCCGACATCCGGTGGGACGGGCGGCGCCGCAAGGTGCGCTACCTCGAGGGCCGATGACGCCGCTGGCCGCCGCGGTGGCCGGCCACACCCTGCTGGCCGCCCTGCGCTTCGCGGGCACCGCGGCGCTGGCCGTGGTCGGGGCCGTCGCCGTGGCGCGCTGGCTCGGGCCGGAGGAGTTCGGCGTCTACCGCCTGGCGCTGGGGCTCGTGTGGGCGCTCGAGGTCCTGGCCGTGCTCGCGCTGCCCGCGGCCGCGAACAAGTTCGTGGCCGAGCTCGCGGCGCCGGGCGCGGCGCGGTGGCGGCGGGCGGTGGTCGCGGGCTGCCTCCGGCGGGCGGCGCTCGGCTGGGCGGCGGGCTTCGCGGCGCTCGCCGCCGGCCACCGCGCGGTGGCGCGCTTCTACCGGCGCCCGGCGCTCGGCCCGGCGCTCCTCCTGGGCGGGCTCTCGGTGCTGCCGGGCGCGCTGGCGGCGGTCATGGCCGGGGCGCTCCAGGGGCTCGGGCGCTTCCGGCGGACGAGCGCCGTCGCGCTCGTCCACGGCGCGCTGACCCTCGCGCTCACCCTCGTCGCGCTCGCCGCCGGCGTCGGGGTCCTCGGCCTGCTCGCCGTCCTGCTCGCCGGCAACCTCCTCCAGGCGGCGCTGCTCGGCACGGCGCTCGGCGCCGCGCTGCCGGCCGAGGCCGAGGCCCCGCCCGCCGAGCTCCGGCGGCGACTGACCCGCTTCGCGCGCGTGATGGGCGCGCTCGCGGTGCTCAACGCGGTCGTCTGGGAGCGGTCGGAGATCTTCGTGCTCGGCCGCTTCGCGGGCCCCGAGGCGGTGGCGTTCTACAGCCTCGCCTACACGCTCGCCGTCCACGCGCGGCGCCTGGCGCCCGCCGCGCTCGGCGAGGCGCTCTTCCCCGTGTTCGCCCGCCTGGACGGGCTGCGCGACCGCGGCGGGCTCGCCCGGGCGACCGCGGACGCCACGCGCTACATGGCGATGCTCGGCGCACCGCTGGCGCTCGCCGGGCCGCTCGTCGCCGCGCCGCTGATCGCGCTCGCCTTCGGCGCCGCCTACCGGCCCGCGGCGCCCGTGCTCGCGATCCTGCTGGTCGCCGCCGGCGCCGCCTCGGTCGCCCAGCCCGCGAGCGCCGCGCTCGTGGCGACCGAGCGGTACCGCTTCTTCCTGCTCGCCTCCGGCGCGCTCGCCGCGGCCAACGTCGCCCTCGACCTGCTCCTGATCCCGGCCTGGGGCGCCGTGGGCGCCGCGCTCGCCAACACCACCGTGCAGGTCGCGGGGGCCGGCGCCGTCCTGGGCGCCGCGCACCGGCTGCTCGGGGTCGCGGTCCCCGGCGTCGCGCTCGCGCGCTGCCTGGCGGCCGCGGCGCTCGCGCTCGCCCTGCCGGCGGCGCTCCGCGCCTGGCCGCTCGGCGACGGGCTCGACCTCGCCGCCACCGGCCTCCTCTTCGCCGCGGCCTACCCGCTCGCGCTCGCGGGGACGGGGGCGCTGGCGCCGGACGACTTCCGGCGGCTCCGCGCGCTGGCGGCGCGGTTGCCGCGCCCGGTGCGGCCGGCGGTGGACGCCGTGGTGCGGAGGGTGGAAGCGTGCTGCCCCTGAAGCGCTGCGCGCGGCTGGTGTTCAACCCGCAGGCGCCGGCGGCGCTGCGCCGGCTGCCGCGCTACGTGCGCGACTGGCGGGCCTGGACCCGCGCGGGCGGCGGGCGGCTGCGGCTCGCCGACGCCTACCCGTGCCTCACCGACGCCGTGCCGCACACGCCCTTCGACGCGCACTACCTCTACCAGGGAGCGTGGCTGGCGCGGCACCTGGCGCGCCGGCGCCCCCCGGTCCACGTCGACGTGGGCTCGGACGTCGGCGTCGTGAGCGTCCTGAGCGCCTTCGTGCCGGTGCTCTGCCTCGACTACCGCCCGCTGACCGCGCACCTCGCCGGGCTTCGCGCCGTGCGGGCCGACCTCCTCCGCCTGCCGCTCGCGACCCGCGCGGTGCCCTCGCTCTCGTGCCTGCACGTGCTCGAGCACGTCGGGCTCGGCCGCTACGGCGACCCGCTGGACCCGGACGGGCCGACCCGCGCCGCGCGCGAGCTCGCGCGGGTGGTGGCGCCGGGCGGGGCGCTCTTCCTCAGCGTCCCCGTCGGCCGACCGCGCGTGTGCTTCAACGCCCACCGGGTGCTGGCGCCCGAGGCCGTGGTCGAGCTGGTCCGCCCGCTCACGCTGGTGGAGTTCGCCTGGGTCGACGACGCCGGCGCCCTGCGGGGGCCCGCCGCCCCTGCCGCCGCCGCGGGCGCCGAGTACGCGTGCGGGCTCTACCACTTCGTCGCGCCGTGAGAGGGCCCGCCTGATGCCGCCCGTGGCGCTCATCACCGGGATCACCGGGCAGGACGGCTCGTACCTGGCCGAGCTCCTCCTGGCCCGGGGCTACGTCGTCCACGGCCTGATCCGGCGCGCCTCGACCTTCAACACCCACCGCATCGACCACCTCTACCAGGACCCGCACGAGCCGGGCGCGCGCCTGTTCCTGCACTACGGCGACCTGGCCGACGCCGGCCAGCTCACGAACCTGGTCTGGGAGGTCCGGCCCGACGAGATCTACCACCTCGGCGCCCAGAGCCACGTGCGCGTCAGCTTCGACCTGCCGGAGTACACGGGCGACATCACCGGCCTCGGGACCGTGCGCCTGCTCGAGGCGATCCGCAAGAGCGGGGTGCGGTGCCGCCTCTACCAGGCCGCGAGCAGCGAGATGTTCGGCGACGCGCCCGCCCCGCAGAACGAGCAGACGCCGTTCCGACCGCGGAGCCCCTACGCGGCGGCCAAGGCCTACGCCTACTGGGCGGTGCGCACCTACCGCGAGGGCTACGGGCTCTTCGCGTGCAACGGGATCATGTTCAACCACGAGTCGCCGCGCCGCGGCGAGGTGTTCGTGTCGCGCAAGATCACGCGGGGCGTGGCGCGGATCGCCGCGGGCTGGGAGAAGACGCTGTTCCTCGGCAACCTCGACGCGCGGCGCGACTGGGGCTACGCGCCCGAGTACGTGGAGGCGATGTGGGCGATGCTCCAGCGGGACGAACCCCTGGACCTCGTGTTCGGCACGGGCGAGACGCACACGGTGCGCGACTTCGCCGCCGCGGCCTTCGCCTACGTGGACCTGGACTGGCGCGACTACGTGCGGGTCGACCCGCGCTACTTCCGCCCTACCGAGGTCCCCTGCCTGCGCGCCGATCCCACCGCGGCGCGCCGCGCGCTCGGCTGGGAGGCCCGGGTGCGCTTCCCGGAGCTCGTCGCGCTCATGATGGACGCCGACCTGGAGGCCGTCGGCCTCCGCCCGCCGGGCACCGCGCTCCGGCGCGTGGCCGAGCGGTTCCCCTGGCTCGCCCGGCCATGATCGACCTGACCACGCGGCGCGTGCTGGTCACGGGCGGCGCGGGGTTCCTCGGGCGCCACGTCGTGCGCGCGCTCGAGGCGCGCGGCTGCCGCGCCCTCGTCATCCCCCGCCGCGCCCAGTGCGACCTCACGCGCGAGGCCGACGTCGAGCGCCTGTTCGCCACCGCGCGCCCGGACATCGTGATCCACCTGGCCGCGGTCGTGGGCGGCATCGAGGCCAACCGCGCCAACCCGGGGCGCTTCTTCTACGAGAACCTGCTCATGGGCGCGCTCGTCATGGAGCACGCGCGGCGGGCGGGCGTGGAGAAGTTCGTCGGCGTGGGCACGATCTGCGCCTACCCCAAGCACACGCCCGTGCCCTTCCGCGAGGAGGACCTCTGGAACGGCTACCCCGAGGAGACCAACGCGCCCTACGGGCTCGCCAAGAAGATGCTGCTCGTCCAGGGCCAGGCCTACCGGCAGCAGTACGGCTTCAACGCCATCCACCTCCTGCCAGTGAACCTCTACGGCCCCGGGGACAACTTCGACCCCGAGGCCTCGCACGTGATCCCCGGGCTCATCCGCAAGTGCCTGGAGGCGGTCGAGCGCGGGGCCCCGGAGATCGTCTGCTGGGGCGACGGCACGCCGACGCGCGAGTTCCTCTACGTGGAGGACTGCGCCGAGGCGATCGTCCTGGCCACCGAGCGCTACGACGGCCCGGAGCCCGTCAACGTCGGCACCGGCGTCGAGATCTCGATCCGCGACCTCGTGGCGCTCGTCGCCGAGCTCACCGGGTTCCGCGGGCGGGTGGTGTGGGACCGCTCCCGGCCCAACGGGCAGCCGCGACGCTGTCTGGACACCAGCCGCGCGGCGGCGTGGTTCGGCTTCCGCGCGACGACGGACTTCCGCGAGGGGCTGCGGCGGACGGTGGAGTGGTACCGCGCCCAGCGCGCCGCCGCCCTCGCCGCGCGGTGAGCGCGCGCCCGCCGGCCGCCGCGCCGGCTGCCGCCCGCCCCGCCGCGGCCGCGCGCCTGTGCGCCCGCGCCGCCCGCGCGCGCAGCGCCGTCGCCGGGGCGCTCGCCCGCGCGCGGTTCCGCCTGCTCCGGGCGCGGGGCCGCGACCGGCGGCCGCGGGCGGTGGCGGGCGTCGTCTTCTCCAAGGACCGCCCGCTCCAGCTCCACGCGCTGCTCGCCTCGTACTTCGCCCGGGTCCGGCGTCCCGCGCCGCTCTGGGTCCTCTACACGACCAGCGGGGCGGCGTTCGACGCGGCCTACGCCGAGGTCGCCGCGGCGTTCGCCGGCCGGCCGGTGACGTGGTGCCGCGAGCGCGCCTTCCGCGCCGACCTGCTCGCGCTGCTCGACGCCCTGCCCGCCGACCGCGTGGTCTTCTTCGTCGACGACCTCGTGGTCCTCGACGCCGTGGACCTGGTCGAGTTCGCCGACGTCGACCCCGCGCAGGTCGTGCCCTCGCTGCGCCTGGGCCTGAACATCCGGCGCCGCTACGAGACGCCCCTGCCGCCGCCGCCCTTCGTGCCCGGCCCCGGCGACGCGGCCGGCCGCCACTACTGGCGCTGGCGCGACGGGGTCGGCGACTGGGGGTACCCGATGTCCGTCGACGGCCACCTGTTCGCCACGGCCGAGGTCGGCCTGATGGCGCGCCTGGCCCCGTTCGCGGCGCCGAACTCCTTCGAGCGCGCGCTCACCGGATTCGCCCCGTGCTTCGCGGGCCGCTACGGCGCCTGCTACCCGCGCTCGAAGATCCTGAACATCCCGTGGAACCGGGTCCAGCACGAGCACCCCAACCGGGCGGGGCAGGTGAGCGAGCACGCGCTGCTGGCGCGCTGGCGCGAGGGCCTCGAGCTCGACCTCGACGCGCTGGAGGGCTTCGTGAACGAGAGCGTCCACCAGGAGGTGCCGCTCGTGCTCCGGCCCCGGCGGCGCTGACGCGTGGCCGGCCGCGCGGCGTGCGCCGCGCCGACGCGCCGGGCCGCGCCGGACCGCCCGGCCGCGGCCCCGGACGACCCGGCCTCAGCGCCGGATGTGGATGACGTCGTCGCGGACCTCCACCGTTCCGTAGCCGGCGGCGCGGGCCAGCGCCGCGACCTCGGCGAGCGTCGGGTAGTCGTCGGCGCCGGTGAAGAGTCGGGCGTCGTCGACGAGCACCACGTGCGCCCGCACCGGGTGGGCGAAGATCGCGGCGAGCTCCTCCCGCACCGGCGTGGCGCGCGGGCCCCGGGCGGTGGCGCCCCCGGAGTCGTGCCCGTCGAGCCAGAAGAGGCACGGCTCGTCGAGCGCGGCGAGCAGCGTCGGCAGCACGCGCGCGCTGTCGCCCTCGAGGATCGTCACGCGCGGGTCGCCCCGGAACCGCGCCCGCGCGCGCGCGGCGAGCGCGGGGTCGAGCTCGATGGAGTACACGCGCGCGAACGCGCGGCGGACGGCGGCCACCATCTCGCCCTCGTAGGTCCCCGTCTCCACGAGCACCCGCAGCCCGTACCGACGGCCGACGGCGCGCACGAGGGCCTGCTTGACCTCGGGGGGCGGCGGGACCGTGCGCCGCGTCGCCCACGCGCGCCGCACGCGCCAGCGGCGCCAGCGGCGGACGAGGGCGCCGACGGGCGTGGCGCGCAGCCGGCGCTTGAGCTCCTCCACGACTCCGGCCATGGCGGGTCCCGGGCGGGCGCTCGCGGGCGCCCCCGCGCCCAGCTTAGGCCGTCGCCCCGCGCGCCCGGGAGCCTTTCGTCGACCCCAGGGCCGCGCGCCCTCGCCGGGCCCCCATGCGCCCGCCGGCGGTGAGCGTGATCATGCCCGTCTACAACGCGGCCCCCTTCCTGACGGCCGCGGTGGAGAGCGTGCTCGCCCAGACCTTCGAGGACTTCGAGCTGATCGCGGTCGACGACGGGTCCACCGACGCGAGCGCCGAGCTCCTCCAGGCGGTCGCGGACCGGCGCCTCCGCGTGGTGCGCCGGGCCCACGGCGGCGTGGCGGCGGCGATGAACGCGGGGCTCGCGCTCTGCCGGGGCGCGCTCGTGGCGCGGGCGGACGCCGACGACCGGTGCCTGCCCGACCGGCTGGCCCGCCAGGTGGCCTGGTGCCGCGCCCACCCGGAGGTCGCGCTCGTGGGCGGCGCGCTGCGCGTCGGTCGCCGCGTGCTGCGCTACCCGCCCGACGCGCTGCGCATCCGCTGGACCATGCTCTACGCGAGCCCGGTCGCCAACCCGACGCTCATGGTCCGCCGGGCGGCCGCCGAGGCCGTCGGCGGCTGGCCGGTCGACCACCCGGTCCTGGACGACTACCCGTTCGTCTCGCGCGTGGCCGCGCGGTGGGCGGCGGCGAACCTGCCCGAGGTGCTCGTCGTCAAGCGTGAGCACCCCGGGGCCCTGAGCGCGCGCCGGCGGGCGGAGCAGGTCGCCGAGGGCGACCGCGTGCGCCGCGCCAACGTCGAGGCGCTGGTGGGCCCGGGGCCCGACGCGGCGCGGCTCGTCGACGTGCTGGCGGCCCGGCCGGGGGCGCGCGCCCTCGGCGCCGCCGAGGTGCGGGCGCTGCTCGAGCGGCTCGTCGCCGCGTTCCGCGCGCGGTGGGGCGTGGACGACGCGGCCTGGGCGCGGCTGCGCCCCTGGGTGGCCGGCGAGCTCCTCGAGCGCGCGCGCCTGCACGGCCGGCGCGCCCCGGCCGCGCGCGCCGCGCTGGTCGCCGTCGCCTGGCGCCTGGCCCCGGGGCTCGTGGCGCGGCCGCGCGCGGCGCGCACGCTCGCGCGCCACCTCCTGCTCGCGTGCCTGGGATGCTGACCCGGCGCGCGGGCCTGGCGCTCGGCGCGGTCGTCGCGCTCGCCCTCGCGCTCCGCCTGGCCTGGCTCCGCGGCGACTCCACCTTCCAGCGGACCGACGAGGTGATGTTCCTGCTGAACGCCGCGAACCTCCACGGCCTGGTCGCGGCCGCCTCGCCGGCCGAGGCCCTGCGCGAGCTCTTCTGGCTGGTCGCCTTTCCCTGGGGGTACCCGGTCCTCGTGCTCCTCTGGGGCCTCCTCGAGGTGTACGCGTGGCTCGGGATCCCGGCCACGGAGGTCACGACCGTGGCCCCCTTCGCCGTGCTCGGCGCGGTGAGCCCGCTCCTCGTCTACGCCCTCGGCGCGCGCCTCCACGGCCGCGGCACCGGGCTGGCCGCGGCGCTGGCGCTGGCCGTGTTCCCCGCGCACGTGGCCCAGTCGCGCACGATCGCCGCCTGGCTCCTGGCCTCGAACCTGATGCTGCTCGCCGTGCTGGCCTTCCTCCGCTACGTCGAGCGCCGCACGCGCGCCGACGCCTGGCGGTTCGGCGCGGCCCTCGGGCTCTACCTGCCCGCGGACAACCTGGCGCCGGGGACGGTGGCGTTCCTGCTGGCGGTGGCGTTCCTCGGCGCCCCCGGCGGCTGGCGCGAGCGCCTGGGGGCGGTGAGGCGCCTGCTCTGCCGTCCGGCGGTGCTGCTGCCGCCGCTCCTGACGACGCTGCCCCTGGTCGCTGTGCACGGCGTGTTCCTGGGGACGGGCCGCGGGACTTACGGCTTCATCGGCCACTACTTCCTCGGCAAGAGCGCGCCCGGGGTGCGCGTCGACGCGCTGGTGAGCGGGCTGGCCGCCAACGCCGGCCCGGCCATGAGCCTGTGGCTGGCCGCCGGCGCGGTGCGCGGCGCCGTCGCGCTCGTCCGGCGCGAGCCGCTCGCGGTGCTCGGGGTCTGGGCCCTGGCCTTCGCGCTGCCCACCGCCTTCGTCGTCAACCCGGCGGCGACCACCGTCCGCGGGTACCTGACGCCGGTGACGATCCCGCTGCTCCTGCTCGGCGCGGCCGCCGTCCGCGAGAGCGGCGCGCGACTGGCCGCCGTGCGCCCCGCGTCGCTCGGACGGCCGTGGGGGGCGGGCGCGCCGGGCGCGGGCGTCCTCGGCGCGCTCGTCCTGGCGACGCTGGCCACCATCCCGCCGCGCGTCTACGAGCGGCCGTTCCTCGGGCAGCGACCCGACCCGATCGGGCTCTGGGGCGGGGAGATCTACGACAACGACGGCGCCAAGACGGCGGGGTGGTTCATCCGGCGGGAGACGCCGCGCGACGCGGTCGTGCTCTCCGACCTCCGGCTCCTGGTCGGCAAGTACTACTTCCACCGCCGGACGCTCGTGTGCGAGCCGCCCCCGCCGGGCCGCGCCGCCGCGGGCCCCGGGTGCGCCGCCGCCCGGGCGGCCGCGCAGGCCGAGGTCCTGGCGCTGAGGCGCCGGGGCCCGGCGCCCGCGGTCGCCGACGGCTGGTACCTGGCCGCGACCGTCACGCATCGCGGCCGCGCGGTGTTCGACGTCTTCACGCGGCGCCCGCGGCCGCCGGTGACGCTGCCGGCGGAGGAATTCGACCGGCGGTTCGATCGCGAGTTCGGCCGGGTCGACGGCCTCGGCTACCGCCCGGTCTGGGGCGACTGATGGGCGGCGGGCTCGCGCGCGGCCTGCGGCGCTGGCTCCTCGGGCTCACCGGCAACGCCGTCGCCCAGCGCGTGCTCGCGCGCACGGCGGAGACCGCGCACTACTTCATGGGCGTCGGGGCCGGCAACGACGTGGCCACGAGCGGCGAGGCGGCCGTCCTGGACTGCTGCGCCGGCGCACGCCCACGGGCCCGCTCTGCGTGTTCGACGTCGGGGCCAACCGGGGGCAGTGCTGCGCGGTGGTGCGACGCGCGCTCGGCGCCCGCGCGGTGGGCCTGCACGCCTTCGAGCCCAACGCGGACGCCTTCGCCGAGCTCGCGCGGCGCGTCGGCGGCCAGGCCGGCGTGCGGCTGAACCGGGTCGCGCTCGGCGCCCGGCGCGGGCGCGCCCGGCTCTTCTACGACCGGCCGGCCTCGGGGCTCGCGTCGCTCACCCGGCGCGACCTCGCCCACCTCGGGATCACCTTCGCGCTGAGCGAGGACGTGGAGGTGGAGACGCTGGACGAGTACTGCCGCGCCCAGGGCGTGGAGCGGATCGACCTGCTGAAGCTCGACGTCGAGGGGCACGAGCTCGACGTCCTCCGCGGGGCGACGGGGATGCTGGGCGCGGGGCGCGTCGGCCTCGTGACGTTCGAGTTCGGCGGCTGCCACGTGGACACGCGCACGTTCGTCCGGGACTTCTTCCGGCTGTTCGGCGAGTACGGCATGGCGCTGGCGCGCATCACGCCCTCGGGCTACCTGACGCCGCTGCCGCGCTATCGCGAGGACCTCGAGCAGTTCCGGACGACCAACTTCGTCGCCATCCGCCCGTGACGCGCGCTGGGCGCCGGGGACGCGCGCGGCAGCCCGGCCGCCCGGGGCGCCTCAGGCGCCCGCGGCCCGGTAGACCGCGCGCGTGAGGGCCGCCACGCGCGCCGGGTCGTGCTGCTCGAGCGGATAGCGCACCGGCCGGCCCTCGCGGCACGCGCGCACGATCGCCGCGGCGATCGCCTCGGGCGTGACGGCGTCGAGCACCGCCTCGGGGCACGCGCGGGCGAACTCCGGCACGCCGGGCGGCAGCACGACCTTGCGGCCGAGCGCGATCGCCTCGAGGCAGACGCGCGGCATGCCCTCGCGCCGCGAGGGGAGCACGACGACCTCGGCGCCGGCCATGAGGGCGGGGACCTCGTCGTGCGGCACCGGGCCGAGGTAGCGCACGCGCGGGTCGCGCAGGGCGGCGCGGAAGCCCCCCGGGAAGGCGGCGTCGCCCTCGGGCGTGAGCGGGCCGGCCAGCACGAGCCCGAGTTCGGGGAGCTGCGCCCAGACGGCGTCCATGGCGGCGAGCAGCTCGGCCACGCCTTTGTAGGGGATGATCGCGCCCACGAAGAGCGCGTAGGGCCGGTCGGCCGGCAGGCCCCACCGCGCGCGCGCGGCGGCGACCGCGGCCGGGGACGGCGGCGTCGGCGGCACGAGCGGGATGGGCACGTGGACGAGCCGCGCGGGCGGCACGCCCCGCGCGCGCAGGAAGGCGAGGATGTTTTCGGCGGCGCAGATCAGCCTGCTACAGTGCCGGTACGGCGCCACGTCCACGCCCTCGTCGCGCGCGGCGAGGTCGCGCATGTCGCCCACGAGCGGCCCGGGCAGGAGCGCGGCCAGGCGCGGCAGCCCGCGGTAGGACGCGATCGTGTGGTAGTGGACGACGTCGGCGCGCAGCGCGCGGGCGACGGCGACCGCCGCGGGCGCCGCCAGGCGCGAGCGGGGCAGGAGCCGGAGCACCCGCGCGCCGCCGCGCCGCTCGCGGGCCGGGGCGCCCGGGACCCGGGGGGTGAGGATCGTCACGTCGCAGGCGGGCGTGGCCGCGGCCAGGTGGCGGGCCAGCGTGTCGAAGTACACGGCGGCGCCCGAGAGCGAGGGGAAGAAGAGCGGCGTGACGAGCAGGACCCGCATGCGCCGGGACGACCATAGCACGGCACCGTGAACGTCGCGTCCGGCCTGCTCTTCCGGCTCTTCGACGCCGATCGCGTGCTCGCCCGCGCCCGCCGGCGCGGCGCGCGGCGCCTGGCGACGGCGTGGATCCGGGGCCTGGGCGACGTCGCCTACATCGTCGGCGAGTTCGTCCGCTACGTCGCGCGCCGGGTGCCCGGGGCCGAGCTGACGCTGCTCGTGCGGCCCGGGCTCGAGGAGGCCGCGCGGTGGATCGAGGGCGCGCCGCGCGTGGTGCCGGTGCCGGAGTGGCCCCGCGAGCGCACGCTGCGCTCGGTGTGGGGCCTGGCCTTCCCGCCCCCCTGGGAGATCCGCCGCGCGCTGGCCCGCCGCGGCCTCGCGGCGGACGCGGTCGTGCCGTACCCGCTCGGCCGGTGGTACGCGCGCGAGTTCGACCGGCTGCGGCCGGCGCTCGGCTGGTCGGCGGCCGAGCGCGACTTCGGGCCCCGCTTCCTGGACGCCGCGTTCCCCGAGCGCCCGCGGTTCGTGGTCGCCATGAACACGCACGTCGGCACCGCCCGCTACTACGACTTCGACAAGGAGTGGGGCGCGGCGAACTTCGCCGCGCTGATCCGCGGCCTGCTCGCCCGGATCCCCGAGGCCCGGATCGTCCTCGTCGACGCCGAGCCGGTCGACGGGCTGCCCGCCGACCCGCGCATCGTCGACGCGCGCGGGCGCCTGTCCGTGGCCGAGAGCGTGGCGGTGATCGCCGCCGCCGACTGCTTCGTCGGGCTGGACGCGGGCCCGGTCAACCTCGTCTACTTCCTGCGCGACGTGCAGCTGGAGATCGTCGTGGTGCTCGGCCGCCGGGCCTGCTTCGCCCCGCTCCGGTGGCCCGCGCCGAGCCCGGGCGTGCGGCTCACGGCGCTCGTCGGCGAGCGCGAGGACGTCCGCACGGTGTCGCCCGCCCGGGTGCTGGCCGCCGTCGAGGCGGCGTGGGGCCGGAGGCGCGCGTGACCTCCCGCGTGGCGGTCCTGATCGTCACGCGCGACCGCCGGCGCGAGCTCCTCGAGACGCTCGCCGCCGTCCGGGCCCTCGACTACCCGGCCGAGGCGCTCGAGCTGCTCGTGCTCGACAACGGCTCGCGCGACGACACCGAGGCCGCCGTGCGCGCCTGGCTCGCGGCCGGCGGCGGCCGGGGCCTGGCGCGCGCCGCGTGCTGGCGCTCGCCGGTCAACCTCGGCGCGGCGGGGGCGCGGAACGCGCTCGCCGCCCGCGCCGCGCCCGCGAGCGCCGCCTACCTCCTCCTCGACGACGACGCGGTGCCCGAGCCGGCGCTGCTGCGGGGGCTCGCCGCGGCCCTCGCGGCCGACCCGGGGCTCGGCGTCGTCGGCGCGCGGATCGTCGCCTGGGAGGACCCGGCGCGCGACCTCACCGGCCCGGGCTACGTCGACTGGCGCTGGGGGCGGTTCCACGCCGGCCCCGCCGACCGCGCCGCCGACTGCGACTTCGTGCTCACGTGCGCGGCGCTGGTCCGCGCCGAGGCGTTCCGCGCCGCGGGGGGGTTCGACGAGGACTACTTCGTCTACCACGAGGACGTGGACTTCTGCGTGCGCGTGCGGCGCGCGGGCTACCGCGTCCGCTACGAGCCCGGCGTGCGGGCGCGCCACCGGGTGCCGCCGGGCAAGACGCGGACGCCCGAGCGGCTCTACTACCTGCTGCGGAACAAGCTCCTGTTCCTGCGCAAGCACCTGCCCCCGGCGCGCCACCCGCTGGCGTGGGCGCTCCAGGCATCGACGCTCGTGCCGCGCATGGTGCTCCAGTCGATCGCGGTGCGCCGCGGCCTCGACGTCGGCGAGCTGCGCACGCTGCTCGCCGCCGGCCGCGACGGCTTCCGCGGGCGGACCGGGGCGTGGCGCTGAGGCCGGTCCTCTACGTGATCGACAACCTGGAGTTCGGCGGGGGCGAGCGCGGCGTGCTCCAGCTCGTGCGCGGCCTCGCGGGCGCGGGCGGGCGCGTCGGCGTCGCCGCGCACCCGGGCGGGGTCTTCGAGCGCGAGGTGCGCGCGGTCGGCGCCGCGTTCCTGCCGCTCGACCTGCGGCGTGCGCACGGCCTCGGGGCCGTACCGCGCCTGCGTGGGCTCGTGCGCGCGGGCGGCTGGGCGCTCGTCCACAGCCAGGGGGCGCGGGCCGACGTCGTGACGCGACTCGCGCTGGCCGGCCTCCGGGGGGTCCGCCACGTCTGCACGGTGCAGATGCCGGTCGAGGGCTTCGACGTCGGCCGCCTGCGGCGCGCCCTCTACCTCGCGCTCGACCGCTGGAGCGCGCGCCGGGTCGACCGGTTCCTCGTCGTCTCGGAGGCGCTGCGGCGGCTGCTCGTGGAGGCGCGGGGGATCGCCCCCGACCGTGTGCGGCTCGTCTACAACGGCGTCGAGCTGGACGCCCCCCCGCCGGCCGCGGCCGGCCGGGCGCTCCGCGCGGCGCTGGGGCTGGCCGCCGAGGCGCCGGTCGTGGGGGCCGTCGGGCGCCTGGTCTGGCAGAAGGGCTTCGAGGACCTGATCGCGGCGCTGCCCGCCGTGGCGCGCGCCGTGCCGGGCGTCCGCCTCCTGCTCGTGGGCGACGGGCCCCGCCGCGCGGCGCTCGCGGCCGCGGCCGCGGCCGGCGGGGTCGCCGACCGCGTGGTGCTCGCCGGCTTCCGCGCCGACGTCCCGGCGGTCCTCGCGGCGGTGGACGTGCTGGCCGTGCCCTCGCGGCGGGAAGGGTTCCCGATGATCACGCTCGAGGCGATGGCCGCGGGCACGCCGGTCGTGGCCACGGCGATCGACGGGCTCCTCGAGCAGATCGAGCCCGAGCGGAGCGGCCTGCTCGTCCCGCCCGGGGCGCCGGCCGCCCTCGCCGAGGCGCTCGTGCGCGTGCTCGCCGACCGGGATCTGCGGGCGCGCCTGGCGGCCGAGGGGCGGCGCCGGGTCGCCGCGCGCTTCGACGTCCGTGCGACGCTCGCCGCGACGTGGGCGGTCTACCGCGAGCTCCTGGGCGAGGCCGGCCCGGCGTGAGGCGCCTCGTCGTGACCGGCGGCTGCGGCTTCATCGGGCGCAACCTGCTCGAAGTGGCCCGGGCGCACGGCGCCGCGGTGCGGGTCGTGGACGACCTGTCCGCGGGCACGCGGGACGATCTCGAGGCGTTCGGGCCCGTTGAGCGGCTCGCGGCGCCCGGGCCCTGGCCCTGGACCGACGCGATCCAGGTCCTGCGCGCCGACGTGCGCGACGCCGCCGTCGTGCGCCGCGCGTGCCGGGACGCCGACGCGGTGGTCCACCTGGCCGCGGCCACCGGGATCGTCGAGTCGCTGGCCGACCCGCTCGGGCACGCCACCGCCAACGTCCTCGGCACGGTCGCGGTCCTCGAGGCGTGCCGCCAGGAAGGCGTGGCCCGGTGCGTCGTGGCCTCCTCCGGCGCGGCGGTGGGCGCCGCCCTTCCCCCCGTGCACGAGGCCACGCTGCCCGCCCCGATCTCGCCCTACGGCGCGTCCAAGCTCGCCGCCGAGGCCTACGTGCACGCCTACCGCGCGAGCTTCGGCCTCGCGGCCGTGGCGCTGCGCTTCAGCAACGTCTACGGCCCGCACTCCGCCCACAAGTCGAGCGTGGTCGCCGGCTTCATCGGCCGGGTCCTCGCCGGCCGGCCGCTCGTCGTCTACGGCGACGGGCGCCAGACGCGCGACTTCGTCTTCGTCCGCGACCTCGTCGCGGCGATCTGGGCCGCGCTCGGCACGCCGGCGCTGCCCGGGGCCGTCTACCAGGTCGCGAGCGGGGTCGAGACGCCGATCGGCGAGCTCGTGCGCCTGCTCGGCGACCTCGCCGAGGCGCGGCTCGGGCGCCGCCCGGTCGTCGAGCACCGTCCGCGCCGGCCCGGCGAGGTCGAGCGGAACTCCGCGGACGTCAGCCGGGCCCGCCGGGAGCTCGGCCTCGCCGAGCCGACCCCCCTCCCGCAAGGCCTCGCGATCACCTTCGACTGGTTCCTCGCGCGGCGGGGCGGGTGAGCGCGCCGCGGTCGCCGGAGGCGGGCGCACGCCCGTCCGGGCGAGACCGGGGGACGGCGGGGCAGGGGCGAGGCCGGCCGAACCCCCGGCGCCGACCCCGAGGTCGGGGCGGCGCGCCGGGCGCGCACCCGGTCCGCCTACCGGGACCGGGTTCGGCGGGCCCGGGACCCGCCGGCCGTGGCTGACTGACCGGGGAGCCCCGCGGCGCCCCCGGGCCCCACTGCTAGGCGCCCGGGGCGGGGCTCCCGCATACTGCGGGGAGTGGGAGCGATGGCGACCGGCGTCCTCGAGAGCCCCGTCCCGCTCGACCGGCTGCTGGCCCTGCGGGCCGAGTGGCGCCGGGCGGGTCGGCGGGTCGTCTTCACCAACGGGTGCTTCGACCTCCTGCACCCCGGCCACGTCGACTTCCTCCGGCGCGCGCGGGCCGAGGGCGACGTGCTCGTGGTCGGCATCAACAGCGACGCCTCGGTGGCGGCGATCAAGGGGCCCGGCCGCCCGCTCGTCCCCGCCCGCGACCGCGCCGCGGTGCTCGCCGCGCTCGCGGTGGTCGACTGCGTGACCGTCTTCGAGGAGACCACGCCCGCCCGGCTGATCGCCGCGCTCGAGCCCGACGTGCTGGTCAAGGGCGGCGACTGGCCCGTCGAGCGGATCGTGGGCGCCCGCGAGGTCCTCGCCCGGGGCGGGCGCGTGCGCTCGCTGCCGCTCCTGCCCGGCTACTCGACCACCGCGCTCCTGGCCCGGCTCGGCCAGGTCGCCGCCGGCCCCGCGACGGCGCCGGCGGCGCCGCCAGAGGCCGTGCGCGGGCCGCTCGCCGGGCTCGCCGAGTCGATCCGCGTCAAAGAGCGGCTCCTCGCCGAGTGCGGCGAGGCGATCCTGCGGGGCGGGCAGGTGCTGGCCGCCACGCTCCTCGCCGGCGGCACCGTGCTCCTCTTCGGCAACGGCGGCAGCGCGGCCGAGGCGCAGCACATCGCGGCCGAGTTCGTCGGGCGCTTCCAGGCCGAGCGGCGCGCGCTGCCCGCGGTGGCGCTGACGGCGGACACCGCGGCGCTCACCGCGCTCGGCAACGACTACGGCTTCGAGCGCGTCTTCGCGCGCCAGGTGCAGGCGCTGGCCCGGCGCGGCGACGCCGTCGTGGCGCTGTCCACGAGCGGCAGCTCGCCCAACGTGCTCGCCGGGGTGATGGCCGCGCGCGAGCGCGGCTGCACGGTGCTCGGCATCACCGGCGCGCGCGGCACGCGGCTGGCCGCCCTCTGCGACGTGCCGGTGCTCGTGCCGAGCACGACCACCGCGCGGATCCAGGAGGCGTCGCTCACGATCGGCCACCTCTGGTGCGAGATGGTCGACGCCGCCCTGGCCGCCGCGCGCGAGCCCTGATGGCCTACGAGCCGGTCGACCTCGGCCGGCTGCGGACCCGCTCGCTCGCCGACCGGCCGAGCAAGGTCCGCGTCGAGGACTTCGCCCGCCCCGCCCGCGCGGGCGCCTCGTTCGCGGAGTTCTACGCCGCGCTGCCCCGCGTCCTGGCCGGCCAGGACGTGCGCGCGGTGGTCGACGCGATCGTCCGCGCCCGGCGCGCCGGGCGCCCGGTCGTCGTGGGGCTCGGCGCGCACGTGGTCAAGTGCGGGCTCGGGCCCGTGCTCGTGGACCTGATGGAGCGGGGCGTGGTGACGGCGCTCGCCATGAACGGCGCCGTGCCGATCCACGACGTGGAGCTCGCGCTCGTCGGCCACACCTCCGAGGACGTGGAGGCCGGGCTGCGCGAGGGCGCCTTCGGCATGGCCCGCGAGACCGGGGCGCTCATCCACGACGCCCTGGCCGCGGCGGGCCCCGACACGGGCCTCGGCGCGGCGATCGGGCGCCGGCTCCTCGCCGTGGGCGCGCCCTACGCCCACCTGAGCCTGCTCGCCACGGCGGCGCGCCTCGGGCTTCCGGCCACCGTGCACGTGGCCATCGGCACCGACGTCGTCCACATGCGTGCCGAGACCTCCGGGGCCGCGCTCGGCGCCGCGAGCTTCCTGGACTTCCGGCTCTTCACCAGCGTGGTGGCCGACCTCGCGGGGGGCGTCTACCTGAACGTGGGCTCGGCCGTGATCCTGCCGGAGGTCTTCCTCAAGGCCTTCACGATCGCGCGCAACCTCGGCGCCGACCTGCGCGACTTCACCACCGTGGACCTCGACATGCTGTCGCACTACCGCCCGCGCACGAACGTCGTCCAGCGCCCCGCCGCGGTCGGCGGCCGCGGCATCAGCCTCACCGGCCGGCACGAGCTCCTGATCCCGCTGCTCGCGTTCGCCGTGGTGGACGCGCTCGGTGGCTGAGAGCGGCCTCGACCCCGCGACCGGGCGCGCCCTGGTCGCGCGGCTGCGCGACCACGTCGTGCTCGTGGTCGGCGACGTCATGCTCGACCGCTACTGGTGGGGCACGGTCGAGCGCCTCTCGCCCGAGGCCCCGGTGCCCATCGTCCACAAGCGCCGGAGCACGGCGGCGCCGGGCGGCGCGGCGAACGTGGCCGCCAACGTGCGGAGCCTGGGCGGGCGGCCGCTGCTCGTCGGGCTCGTGGGCGACGACGACGCCGGGCGCGAGCTCGCGGCGGCGCTCAAGGCGCGCGGGATCGCGGCCGACCACCTGCTCGTCGACCCCGCGCGCCCGACCACGGTCAAGACGCGGGTGATCGCCCACAGCCAGCACGTCGTCCGCGTGGACGAGGAGGACCGGGCGCCGGTGGCCCCGCCCCTGGCCGCGCGCGTCGCCGAGCGCGTGGCGGCGCTGCTGCCGGCCGCGCGCGTGGTCGTGGTGTCCGACTACGCCAAGGGGCTCCTCGGGCCCGCGGTGCTCGGCCCGGTGCTGGCCGCCGCGCGGGCGGCCGGGGCGACCGTGGTGGTCGACCCCAAGGGGACGGACTTCACGCGCTACGCGGGCGCGCGGGTGATCTGCCCGAACCGACAGGAGGCGCTGGCCGCCGCCGGGGTCGAGCCCGAGGCGCCCGACGCGGTGCCGCGCGCCGCGGCGCGCCTGCTCGAGCGCACGGGGGCCGAGGCCGTGCTCGTGACGCTCGGCGAAGCGGGCATGCTGCTCTGCGAGCGCGGCCGGGCGCCGGTGGCGATCCCGGCCCTGGCCCGCGAGGTCTTCGACGTCACCGGGGCGGGCGACACGGTGACGGCCACCCTCGCCCTGGCGCTCGCCGCCGGCGCGCCGCTCGAGGTCGCGGTGCGGCTCGCCAACGTGGCCGCGGGCCTGGCCGTGGAGGCGGTGGGCACGACGGCCGTCACGGCCGCCCAGCTCCGCGACGCGCTCCGGTGAGGGCCGGTCGCATCGCCCTGGCCCGGTGGCTCGACGCGCGCCGCCGCGGCGTCGACGAGCGCGCGCCCGCCGAGGCGCTCAACACGCAGGCGCTCGTCCAGCGCTCGGGCTATCACTGGGTCGCCGCGACGTTCGGGCCCCTCCAGGGCCGCCGCGTGCTCGACGCGGCCGCGGGGGCGGGGGAGGGGAGCGCGCTGCTCGCCACGGCCGGCGCGCGCGTCGTGGGGATCGACGTGGACCGCGCGGTCGTCGTGCGCGCGGCGCGCGCCCACCCCGGGGTTCGCTTCCTCGTCATGGACGCCGCCCGGCTCGCCTTCGCCGCGGGCGCCTTCGACCTCGTCGTCTCGCAGGACACGCTCGAGCACGTGGAGGACGACCGCGGCGCCGTGCGCGAGGCCTGCCGGGTGCTCGCGCCCGGCGGGCGCTTCGTCGTCTTCACGCCGCGGGCGCCCGTGCACACCGCGCGCCCCGCCAACCCCTTCCACCGGCGCGAGTACAGCGCGGCCTCGCTCGCCGCCCTGCTCGGGGCGCACTTCGCCGGGGTGACGTTCTACGGCCGTCGGCCCGGGCCCCGCCTGCGCGCCGCCGAGGCGGCGATGGACCGGGTCCGCCGGTGGGACGCGCTCGGGCTCCGGCGCCTGCTCCTGCCGCGCGCGCTCCGGCAGCGGCTCGGCGACTGGACCGCGCGGCGGCGGGGCCCGGGGCTCGCCGCGCTCTCGGTCGCCGACGTCGAGTACTTCCCGGGCCTCGGCGACACGACCACGCTCATCGCCGTGTGCACGAAGGCGGGCGCGGGCTGATGTGCGGCATCGCGGGCTACGTGGGCGCGGGCGGGCCGGGGGTGCTGGCCGCGATGCTGCGCGCGCTCAAGCACCGGGGCCCCGACGACGACGGCCTCCGCGTCGACCCGGCCGCCGCGGTCGGGCTCGGCATGACGCGCCTGGCGATCATCGACCCCGAGACGGGCCGCCAGCCCATGGCCACGGCCGACGACACGGCGTGGCTCGTCTTCAACGGCGAGATCTACAACTTCCGCGCGCTGCGGGCGACGCTCGAGGCCCGGGGCCGGCGCTTCGCGACCCGCAGCGACACCGAGGTGCTGCTCGCGGCCTGGGAGGCGTGGGACGCCGCGTGCGTCGACCGCCTGCGCGGCATGTTCGCCTTCGCCCTCTGGGACCGGCGCCGGCGCCGGCTCCTGCTCGCGCGCGACCGGCTCGGCAAGAAGCCGCTGTACTACTGGCAGCGGGGCGCCGTGCTCGTCTTCGCCTCGGAGCTCAAGGCGCTGCTCGTCCACCCGGCGGTGAGCCGCGCCCTCGACCCCGCGGCGCTCCACCACTACCTGGCCTTCGGCTACACGCCCGGCGACCGCGCGATCTTCGCCGGGATCGCGAAGCTCCCGCCCGGACACACCGCGGTGTTCGCCGAGGGGCGCCTGACGCTCGCCCGCTACTGGGCACCGCCGCCGGGGCCCGCGGCCACCGCGGCGCGCGTGCCCGACGCCGAGGCGCCCGCGCTCGTGCGCGCGGCGCTCGGCGACGCCGTGCGCGCTCGGCTCGAGGCCGACGTGCCGCTCGGCGTCTTCCTCTCCGGCGGCATCGACTCGAGCGTGGTCGTGGCGGCGGCGCGCGAAGTGCACGGCGGGCCGCTCGCGACGTTCACGGTGGGGTTCGGGGCGGCCGCCCCCGGCTACGACGAGCTCCCGGCGGCGCGGCTCGTGGCGCGGCACTTCGCCACCGACCACCACGAGGAGCGCGTCGAGCCGGCGGTGGCCGCGGCGCTGCCCGCGATCGTCGCCGCCTTCGACGAGCCCTTCGCCGACTCCTCGGCGGTCGCCACGTGGGCCGTCGCCCGCGCCACCGCCCGCCACGTCCGGGTCGCGCTCTCGGGCCTCGGGGGCGACGAGACGTTCGGGGGCTACCCGCGCTACCTCGGCCTGCGCCTGAGCGAGGCGTGGCGGCGGCTGCCGCGCCCGCTGCGGTGGAGCGCGGCGGCGGCGGCCCGCGCGCTCCGGGAGTCCGAGGCGAGCCCCGACTGGGGCGGGCGCCTCCGCCGCTTCGTCGCCCACGCCGAGCGCCCGCTGCCGGACCGCTACCTGGCCTGGACGCGCCTCTTCGCGGAGGACGACCTCGCGCGCCTGGCCACGCCGGCGCTCCGCGCGCTGCTCGGCGGCCCGGTCGACGGCCCGCAGCGCGCGGCCTTCGCGAGCGCCGGCCACGACGACCCGGTGGACGGCGCCATGCGCGTCGACCTCGCCACGTACCTGCCCGACGACCTGCTCGTCATGGCCGACCGCCTGGGCATGGCGCACGCGCTCGAGGTGCGCGCGCCGTTCTGCGACCCCCTGGTGGTCGAGCTGAGCCTCCGGATCGCCCCCGCGACGAAGCTCCCGGGGCTCGCGCTCAAGGGGCTGCTCAAGCGCGCCTACGCCGACGTGCTGCCCGCCCCGACCCTCGCGCGGCGCAAGCAGGGGTTCATGATCCCGCTCGCGCGCTGGCTCCGGACCGACCTCGCGCCCCTCGTCGCCGACCGGCTCGCCCCGGCGCGGGTGCGCGCGCGCGGCCTGTTCGACCCCGCGGCGGTGACGGAGCTCGTCCGGGCCCTGCACGCGGGTCGGGCGGGCCACGCCGACCGCGTGTGGGCGCTCCTGATCCTCGAGCTCTGGCTCGAGCAGTACCTCGACCAGGGCGCACCCTGGCGGCTCGGATGAAGGTGCTCTTCGTCGCCGACCTCTCGCCGGTCGTCGTCCAGGGCGGCGGCGAGCGCGCGCTCGACGCGATGGCGCGCGGGCTCGCCGCGCGCGGCCACGCCGTGCGGGTGGTCGCGCGCGCCCCGGAGGGCGTCGCCCCGTCCGTCGCGCACGCGGGCGTACCCGTGCGCCACTTCGCGGTGGACCGCGGCTCGCTCGCGGGCTTCGTCCGCTCGTCGGTGGCGGGCGCCGCGCGCGCGGTGCGCGCCGAGCTCGCCGCCGGCGGGGCCGACGTGCTCCACCTGCAGCAACCCCTGTCCGCGCTCGGGGCGCTGGCCGCCGCGCGCGACCGCGCGCTGCCGAGCCTCTACACCTTCCACTCGCCCGCGCCGCTCGAGTACCGGCTGCGCCGCGGCACGACGCGCCTGCACCGGCGCGGCGCGGCGGGCTGGGCGGCGGTGGCGCTCCTCTGGGCGGCCGAGCGGACCGTGCTGCGTCGGGTCGCGCGGGTGCACGTGCTCAGCGACTTCTCGGCGGGCCTGCTCCGGCGCATCTACGGGATCGGGCCCGAGCGCGTGGTGCGCATCCCGGGCGGGGTGGACCTCGAGCGCTTTCGCCCCGTGGCGGACCGGGCGGCGCTCCGGCGGGCGCTCGGCCTGCCCGTCGACCGGCCGGTGCTCTTCACGCTCCGCAACCTGGAGCCCCGCATGGGGCTCGACGCGCTGCTCGCGGCCGTGGCGCAGCTCGACCCCGCGCGCGCCGACTGCCTGCTGCTCGTGGGCGGCGCGGGCCCGCTCCGCGACGCGCTCGAGCGACAGGCGCGCGCGCTCGGCCTCGGCGGCCGCGTGCGCTTCCTCGGCTTCGTGCCCGACGACGTCCTGCCCGCCTACTACGCGGCGGCCGACGCGTTCGTGCTCCCCACGCGCGCCCTCGAGGGGTTCGGCCTGGTGACCGTCGAGGCGCTCGCGACGGGGACGCCGGTCCTCGGCACGCCGGTCGGGGCGACGCCGGAGAACCTCGCCCCGCTCGACCCCACGCTGCTCTTCGAGGCGGCGACGCCGGCGGCGATCGCCCGCGGCCTCGCGGGCTTTCTCGAGCGCCTCGCCGATCCGGCCGGCGTCGCGCGCCTGCGGGAGGCCTGTCGCCGTCATGCCGAGCGGCACTACGGCTGGCCGCGCGCCGTCGCGGCCCTCGAGGCCGTGCTGGCCCGGCTGGCGCGCGAGGGGCACGGGCCCGGCCCCTGCCCGGTCTGCGGCGCCACAGCCGCGCGGCCGTTCGTCCACGACGGACGTCGGTACGCGGTGTGCGGACGGTGCGGGACCGGCGTGCTCGCGGCGCCGCCGGGTCCGGCGGTGCTCCGGCAGGTCTACGAGTGCGAGTATCCCCGCCGGTTCGCGCCCGACCGCTGCGCGCCGCCCCGCGCGACGCTGCTCGCCGAGCTCCTCGCCGCGCTCCCGGCGCCGGCGCCGGGCGACCGGCTCGTGGACGTGGGCTGCGGCGGCGGTCACCTGCTCGCGGCGGCCCGGGCGCGCGGCTGGCGCGGGCTCGGCACCGACCTCGGGCTCGTCGCCTGCGTGAGCGCCAGGGGGGCGGGGCCCGTCGTGCAGGCCGACGCCGGCGCGCTCCCGCTGCGCGCCGGCACGGCGCGCGTCGTGACGCTGGTCAACGTGCTCGACCACCTGCCCGACCCGGCGCGGGCGCTCGCCGAGGCGCGGCGCGTGCTGGCCCCGGGCGGCACGCTGCTGCTCCGCGTGCCCAACGGGCCCGTGCAGCGCGCCGCCGCGCGCTGGCTGCGCGGCGCCCTCGGGCGGTGGACCGGCCTCGGGCGCTACCCGGTGCTCCACCTCTTCTCGCTCTCGCCCGCGGCGCTCCGGCGGCTCGTCGCCCGGGCGGGCTTCGAGGTCCTCGCCGTCCGTAACTCCGCCCTCGTCGGCGACGGCGCCCCGGGGGCCCGCGGGCTGCTCGGCGCCGGCCGCCGGGCGTGGGCGACCCTGGCGCGGGCGCTCGCGGCAGTGTCCGGCGGCCGGTGGCTCGTGGCGCCCTCGGTCGAGCTCCTGGCGCAGGCGCCGGCGCCGGGCGCGACCGGCCCCGCGGCGTGCGGGGCGCCCCCGGCGGACGCGCCCGCGGCGGGGGCCGGCGGGGCCGCGGGCGCGGAGGCCGCGGCCCGGTGATCCGCGTGCTGCACGTCATCACGCGGCTCACCCTGGGCGGCTCCGCCGAGAACACCGTGCAGCAGGTGGTCGCGCTCGGGCGCGCCGGCTACGCCTGCACGCTCGCCGTCGGGCTCGCGGGCTCGGAGGCGGCCGTCGTGGAGGACGCGCGGCGCCGCGGCTGCCGCGTGCGCGACGTGCCCGGGCTCGCGCGCGACGTGCACCCGGCCCGGGACCTGCGGGCGCTCGGCGCCCTGCTCGCGCTCGTGCGCCGCGAGCGCCCGCACGTGGTCCACACCCACACCTCCAAGGCCGGCTTCCTGGGCCGGCTCGCCGCGCGGCTGGCCCGGGTGCCCGTGGTGATCCACCAGCCGCACGGCCACGTCTTCTACGGCTACTGGGGCCCGGAGCGGACGCGGATCTACGTGGGGCTCGAGCGGCTCGCCGCGCGCTGGACCGACCGCATCGTCACGCTCACCGCGCGCGGCACCGCCGAGCACCTCGCGCGGGGCATCGGCCGGCCGGAGCAGTACGTCGCCATCCCGAGCGGCGTGCCGGTGGCCGAGCTCCAGGCCCGGGCGCCCGCGCCGGCCGCGGCCCGCGCGCGGCTCGGGCTCCCCGCCCGCGCCTTCGTGGTCGTGGGCGTGGGGCGCCTGGTCCCGGTGAAGGGCTTCGACCTGCTGATCGCGGCGCTGGGGCGGCTCGCGCCCGAGCTCCCGACCGCGCGCGTCGTGCTGGTCGGCGACGGGCCCGAGCGCGCCGCGCTCGCGGCCCAGGCCGCCGCGCTCGGGGTCGGCGACCGCGTGACGTTCGCGGGCGCGGTGCCGGGCGGCAGCGACGCGCTGCTCGACCATCTCGCCGCGGCCGACGTGTGCGCGGCCCCGTCGCGCAACGAGGGGATGGGGCGCGTGCTCGTGGAGGCGATGGCGCTCGGCGTGCCGGTGGTCGGCGCGGCCGTGGGCGGGATCCCGGCGGTGATCGGCGAGGACGAGGCGGGCCGGCTCGTGCCGCCCGACGACGCCGCGGCGCTGGCGGTCGCCCTCCGCGAGCTCGCGGGCGACCCCGCGCTCCGTCGCAAGCTCGCCGAGGCGGCCCGCGTGCGCGCCGGCGCGTTCTCGACGCAGGTGGCCGAGGCGCGGCTGCTCGCCCTCTACGCCGAGCTCGTGCGCGCGCGGGGGCTCCGGTGAGCGCGGCGCCCGGCGCCGGCGTCCGGCGCCGCCCGGCGCGCGGCGGCGTCGCGCGCCGCGCCGCGCGGCTCGCCGCCGCGCTGCTCCTGCTCGGCGCGGGGCCCGCGGGCGCGCTCGAGCGGCTGCCCGCCGTGCTCCACGTCCACTCCGACCTCTCCACGGGCGACCTGTCCCTCGAGGCGCTCGCCGAGCGCGCGGCCGCCCAGGGGATCGGCGCTCTGCTCCTCAGCGAGAACTACCTGCTCCGCGTCGAGTACGGCCTGCCGCCCTTCCGGGCGCTCACGCGCGTCGCCCACGAAGAGCCGAGCGTGCGCGCGGCGGGGCTCGAGCGGTACCTGGCGCGCGTGGCCGAGGTGCGCCGTCGCTATCCGGCCGTGCTGATCGTCCCCGGCGTCGAGGTGCTCCCGCACTACCACTGGTCCGGCTCGCCGCTCGGCCTGGCGCTCACGCTGCACAACGTGCAGAAGAACCTCCTGGTGTTCGGGCTCGCCGACGCCGCGGCGCTCCGGGCGCTCCCGGTGATCGGCAACGGCGCCGGCCGACGGCTGACCTGGCAGTCGGCGCTCGACGCGCTGCCCGCGCTGCTCCTGGTGCCGGGCGTCGTCCTGGTGGCGCGCAAGCGTCCCCGGCGGCGCCGCCTGGGGCGGGCCTGGGTCGTCCTGCGCGAGCGCGCGTGGCTGCCCGGCGCGCTGCTCATCGCCGTGGGCCTCCTGGCCCTCGTCCGCGGCTGGCCCTTCGCCGTCGAGCGCTTTCCCTGGTGGGAGGAGCACGGGCTCGCGCCGCACCAGGCGGTGATCGACGAGGTCGACCGCCGCGGGGGGCTCACGGTCTGGTCGTTCCCCGAGGCGCCGGACTATGGCACCCGGTGGCTCGGGCCGCTGCGAGTCGACTGGCGCACGGACCCGGCGCCCGACGACCTCCTGCGGTCGTTCCGCTACACGGCCTTCGGCGCCGTCTACGAGCAGCCCACGCGCGTGGCGGAGCCGGGCGGCACGTGGGACCGCCTGCTCGTCCAGTACGCCGCGGGCGAGCGGAGCCGGCCCGCGTGGGCGGTGGGCGAGGCCGGGTTCCACGGCGCCACCGCGGGCAAGCGGCTCGGGTCGGTGCAGACGGTCTTCCTGGTCGAGGCGCGCTCGGAGGCCGCCCTCCTCGACGCGTTCCGGCGCGGGCGGCTCTACGCGCTCCACCGCACGCCCGAGCGCGCGCTCGTGCTCGGCGAGTTCGCGGTGGTCGCGGCCGGCGTCGCGGCGGGCCCGGGCGAGACGCTGCGCCTGCCGCCCGGGACGCCGCTCGAGGTGCGGCTGGCCGTGACGACCAGCGACGGCGCGGCCGAGCCGCTCCGCGTGACGCTCGTCGATACGGGCACGGTGGCGGAGGTCTGGGCCGGGCCGGCGCCGCTCCGGGCCGTCCACCGCGCGACCTTCGACGGGCGCCCGCGGGTCTTCCGGCTCGAGGTCCGCGCCCCGGCCCCGCACCGGCTCCTCGCGAGCCCCGTGTTCGTCCGGGCGCGATGAAGGTCGCGATCCACCAGCCGCACTACCTGCCCTGGCTCGGCTACCTGGCCAAGTGGGCCGCAGCCGACCTCTTCATCTTCCTGGACACCGTCCAGTACGAGAAGAACGGCTGGCAGAACCGCAACCGGATCAAGACCGCGGCGGGCGCCCAGTGGCTCACGGTGCCGGTGCACGCGCGGCTCGGGACGCCGCTCGGCGCCGTCACCATCGACACCGCCCAGCCCTGGGCCCGCCGCCACCTGCGGGCCATCGCGCTCGCCTACGGGCGCACCGCGGGCTGGCGGCGCTGGGGGGAGGCGCTCGCCGCCCTCTACGCCCGGCCCTGGACGCGCCTCGTGCCGCTCGCGGTGGCCACGGCGCGGTGGCTCGCCGACGCCCTGGGCATCCGCACGCCGGCGCGGCTCGCCTCCGAGCTCGGTGTCGACGCGCCCGACCCCACGGAGCGGCTGGTCGCGCTCTGCCGGGCGGTGGGCGCCACCACGTACCTGGCCGGACGCGACGGCGTCCGCTACCTGGACCCCGCCCGCTTCGCCGCCGCGGGCATCGCGGTCCAGGTCCAGCGCTACGAGTGCCCGCGCTACCCGCAGGTGCACGGGGAATTCGTTCCGGGGCTCTCGGCCCTTGACGTAGTATTGACGCATGGCGACGACGCCCTCCGGATCCTCCGGAGCGGCGACGCCTGGACGCCGCTCCCCGGGTGAGCCGTGAACATCCTCGCCATCGGCGCCCACCCGGACGACATCGAGTTCGGCTGCGGCGGCACGCTGACGCTCTACGCCGACCGCGGTCACGACGTCTACCTCTTCGTGGCCACCGAGGGCGACCTGGGCGGCGACCCCGCCGTGCGCCGGCGCGAGCAGGAGGAGTCGTGCGCGGTGATGGGCGCGCGCAAGGTCTTCTGGGGCGGCTACCCCGACACCGAGGTCCCGTGCAACCGCGAGCTGATCGTGCGGCTCGAGGCGGTGATCCGCGAGGTGCGGCCGCAGATGATCTTCGTCAACTCGCCCTACGACACCCACCAGGACCACCGCAACCTCGCGCAGGCGGCCGTCTCGGCCACGCGCTACGTGCCGAACTTCCTCTTCTTCGAGGTGCCCTCGACCCAGGACTTCGCGCCGAACTGCTACGCCGACATCGAGCCGGTGCTCGACCGCAAGCTCGCCTGCCTCGAGGCGCACCGCTCGCAGGTGACCAAGACCAACATCGAGGACCTGACGATCCTGGAGCTCGCGGTGTCCTGCGCGAACTTCCGCGGCATCCAGGCGCGCGTCAAGTACGCGGAGGCCTTCCAGTCGGTCCGGTTGCTGCTCGCGATCTGATCCCGCACGCCCGCCCCACGCTCGACGACGAGGACGCGGCGGCCGTGGCGCGCGTCGTCCGCTCGGGCCAGCTCGCGCAGGGGCCGGAGGTGGCGGCCTTCGAGCGGGAGCTGGCGGCGCGCCTGGGCGTCGAGGCCGCCGCGGCCGTGAGCTCGGGGAGCGCCGCCCTCGAGCTCGCGCTCCGCGCGCTCGAGGTCGGCCCCGGCGCCGAGGTCCTGATCCCGACCTTCGCCTGCGCCGCGCTCTACCACGCCGTCACGCGGGTCGGCGCCGCGCCGGTGCTCGTCGACGCCGACCCGGCGACGTGCTCGCTCGACCCGGCGGACGCCCGCCGCCGGCGGACCCGCCGCACGCGGGCCGTGATCGTCCCCCACGCCTTCGGCCTCGCCGTCGACCTCGCGCCCTTCGAGGCGCTCGGCGTGCCGGTCGTCGAGGACTGCGCCCAGGCGCTCGGCGCGCGCGTGGGGGCACGCCCGGCGGGGAGCCTGGGGCGCCTGGCCGTGTGCTCCTTCTACGCGACCAAGCTCGTGACGACCGGCGAGGGCGGGGCGGTGGCGGGGCCGGCGCCGCTGGTGGCGCGCGTGGTCGACGCGCGCGCCTACGACGAGCGCGCGGACCTGGCGCCGCGCTTCAACTGGAAGCTCACCGACCTGCAGGCCGCCCTCGGCCGCCGCCAGCTCGCGCGGCTGGACGCCTTCGTGGCGCGCCGCCGCGCGATCGCCGCGCGCTACCGCGCGCGCCTGGCCGCGCTGCCCTGTGCGCTCCCGCCCGACGTCGGGCCCCGGCACGTCTACCACCGCTTCGTCGTGGGCGTCGACCGGCCGGTGGACGCGGTGCTCACCCGCCTGGCCGCGGCCGGCGTGACCGCGCGGCGGCCGGTCTTCCGCCCCCTCCACCGCGCTCTCGGCCTCGAGGGTTACCCCGAGGCGGACCGGCTCTGGGCGCGCCTGGTCTCGCTGCCGTGCTACCCGAGCCTGGCCGACGCCGACGTCGACCGCGTGGCCGACGCGCTGGCCGAGGCCCTGGCCGCGTGAGGCGCCCGGCGTCGTGAGCGTGGTCGCGCCCGCCGCCGACGCGCCCTGGCGCGCCCTCGCCTCGGGCCCCAGCCTCCTGCGCCTGGCGCTCGCCGTGGCGCTGCTGCTGCCGCCCGCGCGCCAGTGGTGCGCCGAGCGGGGGCTCGTCTGGCCGTACCTGGTCGCGGTGGCGTTCGCCGTGGCGCTCTTCGCGGTGCCCGTCGTGCGCGCCTACGCGCTCTGGCGCGGCGTGCTCGACCAGCCGGCGGCGCGCAAGGTGCACGCCGTGCCCACGCCGCTCCTGGGCGGCGCCGCGGTCTACTTCGCCTTCGCGGTCACCGTGCTCGCGAACTTCCACTTCTCCACCGAGCTCAAGGGCGTGGCCCTCGGCGCCTCGGTCGTGGTGGCCGTGGGGCTGCTCGACGACGTGAGCGACCTGCCGGCCTGGGCGAAGCTCGCGGCGCAGGCGGCCGCCGCGGGCCTGGCCATGCTCTACGGGGTCGTACTGGCCGTGGTGCCCGCCTGGCTGCCGGGCGCGGCCCTGCTGAACGCCCTGCTCACGCTGCTCTGGTTCCTCACGGTGACGAACGCCGTCCAGTTCCTGGACGGCATGGACGGCCTCGCCGCCGGCCTCGGGGCGATCGCCGGGCTCTTCTTCGCGGTCAGCGCGCTCCAGACCGGCCAGCGCTACCTGATGTTCCTCGCGGCGGCGCTCGTGGGCGCCTGTCTCGGGTTCCTGCCCTACAACTTCCGCCGCGGCGGGGCGCGCATCTTCCTCGGCGACGGCGGCGCCTCCTTCATCGGCTTCACGCTCGCCGGCCTCGCGGTGATGGGGGAGTGGGCCGAGGGCGACCCGCTCGTCGCGCTCTTCACGCCGACCCTGATCCTGGGCGTGCCGCTCTTCGACATCGCGTTCGTCGGGGTGGCGCGGGTGGTGAGCGGGCGCGTGCGCACGCTCCGCGAGTGGCTCGCCTACACCGGGCGCGACCACATCCACCACCGCTTCGAGGCGCTCGGCCTGAGCCGCCGCGAGAGCGTGCTGCTCATCCACCTGATCTCCGCCACGCTCGGGCTGTCCGCGACGCTGCTCCCGGAGGCCCCGCCCCGGGCGGCGGTGCTCCTGCTCGTCCAGGCCGCGTGCGTGCTCGCGGTGATCGCGATCCTGGAGGGCGTCGGGCGCAGGCACTCCGGCCCCGGCCGCCCCGGGTGAGCCGCCTGGCCCGCGCCCCGGGGCCCCCGCGGGATGGCGCATGATAGGGGCCGTGGGGCGGGGATGGCGCGGGCGGCTGGCCGCCGTGCTCCAGCTCGACGACGACCCCGAGCGCATCGCGCGCGGGCTCGCCCTCGGCGTCTTCATCGGCTGCACGCCCTTCTGGGGGCTCCAGACGGTGCTGGCCGTGGTGCTGGCGACCCTGCTGCGCTTGAACCGGCTCGCCGCCGTCACCGGGGCCTGGCTGAACCTGCCCTGGATCGCGCCGCTCGTGTACGGGCTCGCGCTCCAGGTGGGCACGCTGCTCGTGCCCGACCGGGACGGGGCCCGGAGCGCGTGGCTCACCGCGCTGCGCACGCGCCCGACCTCGCTCACCTGGGCCGACGCGCTGGCCGCGCTCGAGCAGGTCTCGCTCGCGCTGCTGGTCGGCACGACCGTCGTCGGGGCCGTGGCGGCGCTCGCGACCTACCTGGTCGCGCGCGCCGTGATCGCTGCGCGCCGGGGCCGGGGCGGCGGCGCCGCCGGGCCGCGCGGGGCGTGAGCGCCCGCGGCCCGCGCCCCGGGTGCCGGTATGATGGCGCGGGAGGATCCGCCATGCCTGCTCCGGTCCGCAAGGCCGTGTTCCCCGTCGCCGGGCTCGGCACCCGCTTCCTGCCGGCCACCAAGGCCCAGCCCAAGGAGATGCTCCCCATCGTCGACAAGCCGACCATCCAGTACGTGGTCGAGGAGGCGGTGGCCTCGGGGCTCTCGCAGATCATCCTGGTCACGGGCCGCAACAAGCGCGCGATCGAGGACCACTTCGACGCCGCGTTCGAGCTCGAGTACTACCTGAACGACCGGGGCAAGGTGGAGGAGCTCGCGCAGATCAAGACGATCTCCGAGCTCGCCTCGGTGAGCTACGTGCGGCAGAAGGAGCCGCTCGGCCTGGGCCACGCCATCCTCTGCGCCCGGCCGCTCGTCGGCGACGAGCCCTTCGCCGTGTTCCTCGGCGACGACGTGATCGGCAACGCCCCGGTGCCGTGCATGCGCCAGCTCCTGGACGTCTTCGAGCGCTTCGGGGAGCCCGTGGTCGCCGTCGAGCGCGTGCCGCGCGAGCGCCTGGGCCAGTACGGCGTGATCGCCGTCGAGCCCGCGGCCGAGCTGCCGCCGCGCGTGTTCCGCATCGCCGACCTGGTGGAGAAGCCGAGCCCGGAGACGGCGCCGTCGGACCTGGCCATCATCGGCCGCTACGTGCTCACCGCCGACGTCTTCGACCTCCTGGCCGAGACGCGCCCCGACCACCGCGGCGAGATCCAGCTCACGGACGCCCTGCGCCGGCTGCGCGAGCGGCGCCCGATGTACGCGGTGGAGTTCGAGGGGCGGCGCTACGACACCGGCGACAAGCTCGGGTTCCTCAAGGCCACGGTCGAGTTCGCGCTGGCGCGCCCGGACCTGGCCGACGAGTTCCGCGCCTACCTCAAGAGCCTGCGCCTCTGAGCCGGCGCCGCGGCGCCGCGCGGCCGCGCCGCGGCGCGCCGGGCGCGGGGCCCGTCGTTTGACTTGCCCGGGGGTGTCTGCCAGAATCTGGCAACCTCATGGCGGCTTCGAAGCGCCTCTTCCACACCGCCGCCGACGCCGAGATCAAGGCGGGCGAGGTCTGCGACGTCTACTTCGCGCGCACGGTGCAGATCCTCACGCACCGGGGCGACCGCAAGCGGGTCCGCGCGGAGGTCTACGTGAAGTCCCTGCCGGCCGACTGGCGCTGGGGCGTGCTGGCGGGCGTCGAGGAGGTCGCCGCGCTGCTCGAAGGCCTGCCCGTCGACGTGCGGGCCATGGACGAGGGCACGCTCTTCGAGCCCTACCAGCCGGTGCTCGAGATCGCCGGCGTCTACGTGGACTGGGCGCAGTACGAGACGGCGCTGCTCGGCCTGCTCTGCCAGGCCTCGGGCATCGCCACCAAGGCGGCGCGCTGCAAGAAGGCCGCGGGCGACCGCCAGGTGATCTCCTTCGGCGCCCGGCGGATGCACCCCGCCCTGGCGCCCATGATCGAGCGCAACGCGTTCGTGGGCGGCTGCGACGGCGTGGCGGTCACCAAGGCGGCCGAGCTCATCGAGGCCGACCCCATGGGCACGATCCCCCACGCGCTCGTGCTCGTGGTGGGCGACACGGTGGAGGCGCTGCGGGCCTTCCACGAGGTGATCGACCCCAAGGTGCGCCGGGTCGCCCTGATCGACACGCTCCAGGACGAGAAGTTCGAGGCGATCCGCGTGGCCGAGGCGCTCGGCCGCGACCTCTACGCGGTCCGCCTCGACACGCCCTCCTCGCGCCGGGGCGACTTCCGCCGGATCCTCGAGGAGGTTCGCTGGGAGCTCGACCTGCGCGGCTTCGAGCACGTGAAGCTCATCGCCTCGGGCGGCATCGACGAGTACGAGATCGCGCGGCTCAACCCGGTGGTCGACGCCTACGGCGTGGGCACCGCGATCGCCAACGCGCCGGTGCTCAACTTCGCCCTGGACATCACCGAGATCGAGGGCCGCCCCGTGGCCAAGCGCGGCAAGTGGTCGGGCGCCAAGGACGTGCTGCGCTGCCAGGCGTGCCGGGCCACGGTGGTGGTGCCCGCCGGGCGCCCGGCCGGGCCGTGCCCGTGCGGCGGGACCCGGGAGGCGCTCCTCAAGCCGCTCCTCGAGGGCGGGCGCGTCGTGCGCGACCTGCCGCCGCCGCGGACGATCCGCGAGTACGTGCTCGAGCAGCTCCGCACGGCCCCGCTCGACACCGAGCGCCGGGGCGAGGGGCGGCGCGACTTCTGACCGGGTCGTGACGATCCTCGACGCCATCGTCCGCGACAAGCGCGAGGAGGTGCGCCGCCGGCAGGCGACCGTGCCGCGCGCGGCGCTCGAGGCGCACTGCCGCGCGCTCGCCCCGCCGCGCGACCTGCTGGCGGCGCTCCGGCCGGGTCCCGAGGGCGTGCGCGTCATCGCCGAGGTCAAGCGGGCCTCGCCCTCGCGGGGCGTCCTCGCCCCCGACCTCGACCCGGTGGGGCTCGCCCGCACCTACGCCGCCCACGGCGCCGACGCCGTCTCGGTGCTCACGGACGAAGCGTACTTCCAGGGCAGCCTCGCGCTGCTCGCGCCGATCCGCGCGGCGGTGCCCGTGCCGCTGCTCCGCAAGGACTTCACGCTCGACGAGTACCAGCTCTGGGAGGCGCGCGCGGCGGGCGCCGACGCCGTGCTCCTGATCGTCGGCATCCTGGCGCCCGGGCACCTGCGCGACCTGCTCGCGGCCGCGGCGGGGCTCGGCCTGGCGGCCCTGGTCGAGGTCCACACGGCCGCCGAGCTCGAGGTGGCGCTCGGCGTCGGCGCGCGCCTGCTCGGGATCAACAACCGCGACCTGCGGACCTTCGAGACCAGGCTCGAGACCACGCTCGAGCTCGCGCCCCGCGTGCCGCCGGGGCCGATCGTCGTCAGCGAGAGCGGCATCGCCACCCCCGAGGACGTCCGTCGGGTCGTCGCCGCGGGCGCCCACGCGGTGCTGGTGGGCGAGGCGCTCGTGCGCGCGCCCGACCCCGGGGCCCGTCTCCGCGAGCTCCGCGCGGCCGGCCGCCCGGCCGCGGCGGCGGCCGCGCCCGGCGCCGCCGGGCCGCGATGACGCGCGTCAAGATCTGCGGGATCACCACGCTCGAGGACGCGCGCCTCTGCGTCGAGGCGGGCGCCGACGCCCTGGGGTTCATCTTCGTCGAGGGCACGCCCCGCTACGTGACGCCCGCGCAGGCGCGCGCGATCGTCCGGGCGCTGCCGCCCTTCGTCACCCCGGTCGGCGTCTTCTGGGACCACCCGGTCGCCCACGTCAAGGCCGTGGCCGAGGCGTGCGGGCTCCGGGCGCTCCAGCTCCACGGCGACGAGGGCCCGGAGGAGGTCGCGCAGTACGAGCTGCCGGTGATCAAGACGCTCAAGCTGCCCCCGGCGGGGGCGACGGGCGGGGCCGAGGCGGGCGAGGCGCTCCGGCGCTTCCAGGTCGCGCTGCCGCGGGGCGTGGCCGCGGTGCTCCTCGACAGCGCCGCGCGCTGGAGCGAGGGCGAGCCGCGCGACCCGGTGGAGTGGCGCGTGGCGGCGGCCGTGGTCGCCGCCTGCCGGGGCGCCGGGCCGCCCGTGATCCTCTCGGGCGGGCTGACGCCGGCGAACGTGGCGCGCGCCGTCGCGCTCGTCAAGCCCTACGCCGTGGACGTCAACTCCGGCGTCGAGGCGGCCCCCGGGCGCAAGGACCCCGGCAAGGTGCGGCGCTTCGTCGCCGAGGCGAAGGGGCTCCGGTGAGGCGGCTGCCGGACGCCCGCGGCCACTTCGGCCCCTACGGCGGCCGGTTCGTGCCCGAGACCCTGATGGCGCCGCTGCTCGAGCTCGAGGCGGCGTACCGGCAGGCGCGGCGCGACCCGCGCTTCCGCGCCGAGCTCGCGCGGCTGCTCCGCGACTACGGCGGCCGGCCCACGCCCCTCTACTTCGCCCGGCGCCTCACCGAGCACGTGGGCGGCGCGCGCATCTTCCTCAAGCGCGAGGACCTCTGCCACACCGGCGCCCACAAGATCAACAACGTCCTCGGCCAGGGCCTGCTCGCCGTGCGCATGGGCAAGCGGCGCCTGATCGCCGAGACGGGCGCCGGCCAGCACGGCGTGGCCACGGCCACGGTGGCGGCGCTCTTCGGCCTCGAGTGCGAGGTCTACATGGGCGCCGAGGACATGGAGCGCCAGGCGCTGAACGTTTTCCGCATGCGGCTCCTCGGCGCCCGCGTGACGCCCGTGGAGGCGGGCAGCCGGACGCTCAAGGACGCGATCAACGAGACGCTGCGCGACTGGGTGACCAACGTCCGCACGACCTACTATCTCCTCGGCTCGGCCCTGGGCCCGCACCCCTACCCGATGATGGTGCGCGACTTCCAGGCGGTCATCGGGCGCGAGACGCGGCGTCAGGCGCGCCGCCTGCTCGGCCGCCTGCCCGACGTGCTCGTGGCGTGCGTGGGCGGCGGCTCGAACGCGATCGGCCTCTTCTACCCGTTCCTCGGCGACCGGCGCGTGCGGCTCGTGGGCGTCGAGGCGGCGGGCCACGGCCTGGCGAGCGGCCGGCACGGCGCGAGCCTGACGGCGGGCCGGGTCGGCGTGCTCCACGGCTGCATGAGCTACCTCCTGCAGGACGAGGACGGCCAGGTGCGCACGGCCCACTCGATCTCCGCGGGGCTCGACTACCCCGGCGTCGGCCCCGAACACGCCTACTACCGGGACACCGGCCGGCTCGAGGTGGCCGCCGTGACCGACGAGGAGGCGCTCGAGGGCTTCCAGGCGCTGGCGCGGCTCGAGGGGATCGTGCCCGCGCTCGAGTCGGCCCACGCCGTGGCCCACGCCATGGCCCTGGCCAAGCGCCTGCCGCGCTCGCGGGCGATCGTGGTCGGCCTGTCCGGGCGGGGCGACAAGGACGTCCAGGTCGTCGCGCGCGCCCTCGGCGCGCCGGACGTCGCCCCGGCCCGGCCCGGGGCATGAGCGCGCCGGTCGCGGCGAGCCGCCTCGGACCCACCTTCGTCCGGCTGCGCGCGGCCGGCGAGCGGGCGCTCGTGGCGTACTTCACGGCGGGCGACCCGACGCTCGAGACCACCGGCCGGCTCGTCCTCGAGGCCGCGCGCCGCGGCGCCGACGTCATCGAGCTCGGCGTGCCCTTCTCGGACCCGCTGGCCGACGGCCCCGTGATCCAGCGGGCGGCGCAGCGCGCGCTGGCCGCGGGCGCCTCGCCCCGGCGCGTGCTCGAGCTCGTGGCGCGCCTGCGCCGCGAGCTCGCGGTGCCGCTCGTGCTGATGAGCTACTACAACCCGCTCCTGGCCTTCGGCCTCCGCCCGTTCGCCGAGGCCGCGGCCGCGGCCGGCGTCGACGGCGTGATCGTGGTCGACCTGCCGCCGGAGGAGGCCGACCCGCTGGCGGCCGAGCTCGACCGCGTGGGCCTGGACCTGGTCCACCTGGCCGCGCCCACCTCGACGCCCGCGCGCCTGCGCCTCATCGCCCGGCGCAGCCGCGGCTTCATCTACCTCGTCTCGCTGACCGGCGTCACGGGCGAGCGGGACGTGCTGCCGCCCGACCTGGCGCGGCAGGCGCGGGCGCTGCGGGCGCTGACGACGAAGCCGGTCTGCGTCGGGTTCGGCATCGGGCGCCCCGAGCAGGTGGCGGCGGTGGCCAGGCTCGCCGACGGCGTCGTCGTGGGCTCGGCGCTCGTCCGCCTGGTCGAGACCCACGCCGGGGCGCCGGACCTCGTGCCGCGCGTGGGGGCGTTCGTCGCTGCGCTCAAGGCGCCCCTCCGCGCCGGCGCCGGGGCCGGGGCGTAGCCGTGCCCTGGTTCGGCCGGCGCGACGGCGAGGGCCGGCGCCTCGTCGTGCCCGAAGGCCTGTGGGTCAAGTGCGACGCCTGCAAGGCGATCGTCTACCGGGCGGAGGTCGAGCGCGCCGGGCGGACCTGTCCCCGGTGCCGTTACGGCTTCCGCCTGGGCGCGCGCGAGCGGATCGCCTTGCTCGTGGACCCGGGGACCTTCGAGGAGCGCGACGCGGCGCTCGCCCCCGCGGACCCGCTCGGCTTCAGGGACACGCGCCGCTACCGCGAGCGCCTGCGGAGCGCGCAGGAGCGCACCGGCCTGACCGAGGCCGTGGTGACCGGGCTCGCGCAGATCGGCGGCTACCCGCTGGTGCTCGGCGTCTTCGACTTCGGCTTCCTCGGCGGCAGCATGGGCTCGGTGGTGGGCGAGAAGCTCACGCGCGCCGTCGAGCTCGCGCTCGCCAAGCAGCTGCCGCTGGTGATCGTGTCCGCCTCGGGCGGGGCCCGCATGCAGGAGGGGATCCTCTCGCTCATGCAGATGGCCAAGACCGCCGCCGCGCTCGAGCGGCTCGACGCCGCGCGCCTGCCGTACATCTCCGTCCTGACCGACCCCACGACCGGCGGCGTGACCGCGAGCTTCGCGATGCTCGGCGACGTGATCGTGGCCGAGCCGCGCGCGCTGATCGGCTTCGCCGGCCCGCGCGTCATCGCCGAGACGATCCGTCAGCCCCTGCCCGAGGGGTTCCAGCGCGCGGAGTTCCTGCTCGAGCACGGCCAGCTCGACCTGATCGTCGAGCGCGCCCAGCTCCGCGAAACCCTCCGGCGCCTGCTCGCCTTCTTCGCCGACCGGCCGCCCGCGCGGGCATGACCTACGCCGAGGCTGTGGCCCGCCTCACCGCCCTGCGCGGCGGCGAGCTGGCGGGGATGCGGCCGGGCCTCGAGCGCATCCAGGCGCTGCTCGCCGCGCTCGGGCACCCCGAGGAGCGCTACGCGCTGGTGCAGGTGGGCGGCACCAACGGCAAGGGCTCCACGGCCGCGATGCTGGCTGCGATCCTCAAGGCGGCGGGCCGGCGCGTCGGCCTCTACACCTCGCCCCACCTGGTGTCGTTCCGGGAGCGGATCCGCGTGGACGGCGAGCCGATCCCCGAGGACGCCGTGGTCGACGGCGTCGAGGCGCTCGGCACGCTCGTGGCCCGGCTCGACGCCACGATGTTCGAGGCCACCACGGCGCTCGCCCTCGACCACTTCGCCCGCGAGGGCGTCGAGGTGGCCGTGCTCGAGGTCGGCCTCGGGGGCCGCCTGGACGCCACCACCGTGGGCCGGCCGGTCGTCACGATCCTCACGCGCATCGACCTCGACCACCAGGCCGTGCTCGGCCCGACGCTCGCGGCGATCGCCGCGGAGAAGGCCGCGATCGTGCGCGCGGGGCTCGCGCTCTCCGCCGCGCAGGCGCCGGAGGCCGCGGCGGTCATCGAGGCGCGCGCCCGCGCCCAGGGCGTGCCCCTCCTGGTCGAGGGGCGCGACCTCTTCGTGACCGTACGGGCCAGCGGCCTCGCCGGCCAGCGCCTGGAGTGCGCCGGGCCGGACTGGCGCCTGGAGGACCTCCACCTCGCGCTGCTCGGGCGGTTCCAGGCGTCGAACGCGCTGCTCGCGGTCGCCGCGGCGCGCGCGCTCGGGGCCGACGCGGCGGCGATCCGCGCGGGCCTGGCGCGCGTGCGCTGGCCCGGGCGGCTCCAGGTGCTCCCGGGCGAGCCCACGCTGGTCCTCGACGGCGCGCACAACCCGGGCGCGGCGGCCGCGCTCGCCGCGGCGCTCCGCGAGCTCTTCGGGCCCGCGCCGATCACGCTGGTCCTCGGCGTCTCCGCCGACAAGGACGCCGCCGGCATCCTGGCGGCGCTCGCGCCCGTGGCCGCCCGCCTCGTGCTGACCCGCGCCGCCACCCCCCGGGCCGCCGACCCGGCCGCGCTGCGCGCCCTGGCGCCCCCCGCGCTGCCGGTCGAGGTGGCCCCGGACGTCACCGCGGCCCTGGACGCCGCGCGCCGCCCCCCGACGACGCCCGTGGTCTGCGTCACCGGGTCGCTCTTCCTCGTGGGCGACGTGCTCAGGGCGCTCGGCGGCAACGAGAATCCTTGGCCGGTGGAGACGGCCGCTGCTAGCATGGGGCGCCTCGGGCCCGGAGACGCCGGATGACGCGCGCTCGTCGCCTGCTCGCGCTCGCCCTGGGGTGCCTGGTCGCGGGCATCGGGGCGCCGGCGCGGGCCCAGCCGCCGGCGGCGGTGACGGTGCCCACGCCCGGCGGCGAGGTGACGGTCTTCGCGGACCGGCTCGAGGAGATCGGCCCCGACGGGCTCCTGATCGCCACGGGCAACGTCGAGATCGTGCACGGCACCGCCCGCCTGACGGCCGACCGCGTGGAGCTCGACCGCCGCACCGGTGACGCGGTCGCCACCGGGCGCGTGTTCTTCTACGACGGCGAGGACCGCCTGACCGGCCGGCGCATCGACTACAACATCCGCACCGGCACCGGCGTCGTCTACGACGGCAGCGCCCGCGCGGCCCCGTACTACCGCCTGGCGGGCGAGCGCATGGAGCGCCTGGCAGAGAGCCGCTACCTGGTCCGCCGCGGGCGGTTCACGACGTGCGAGGACGACCCGCCCGCCTGGTCCTTCCGCTTCGCGCACGCCGAGGCCGACCTCGAGGACTTCCTGTGGGGCACGGGGGGCTCGTTCTGGGTGCGGGAGCTGCCGCTCGTGCCGTTCATCCCCGTCTTCGCCGCGGCCATCCGGCGCGAGCGGCAGACCGGCTTCCTCTTCCCGCGCGTGGGCACGAGCAGCCGCAAGGGGCTCTCGCTCGAGCTGCCGTTCTTCTGGGCGATCTCGGACAGCCAGGACGCCACGCTCACGCTCGACGCCTTCGAGAAGCGCGGGGTCGGGGCGACCGTGGAGTACCGCTACATCCTGACCCGCGACCACCGCGGCGAACTCGACGCGTTCTACGTCAACGAGTTCCTGCGGGCCGAGCCCGAGCGGCCCGAGGGTCACGACGAGCACCGCGCCTGGTGGCTGCTCGACCACCGGTGGGCGCTGGGCGGCGGCTGGGGGCTCACGGCGACCCTCAACGGCGTGAGCGACGACTTCGTGTTCCGGGAGTACGGCGACCCGCTGCCCCAGCGCGCCACCCAGCGCGCGGAGTCCAACATCTTCCTGAGCCGGAGCTGGGCCACGTGGAGCCTCGTGGGCAACCTCTTCTGGTACCAGGACCTCACCACGCGCCGGCCCGTGGAGCTCCACCGGCTGCCCGAGGTCCGGCTCACCGGGATCCGCCGCCCGATCCTGGAGCCCACGGGGCTCCTCGGGGAACTCGAGGCGAGCGCGGTGAACTTCGTGCGCGACGTCGGCGCGGACGGCCTCCGGCTGGACCTCCACCCGCGCCTGTCGCGGCCGGTGCCGGTCCTCGGGCTCTTCACGGTCACCCCCTTCGCGGGCGCGCGCCTGACGGGCTACGAGGTCACCGTGACGGGCACCCGCGTCACGCAGGTCGGCGGCTTCACGGTGGAGGAGACGCGCGAGGCCCCCCTCCTCCGGCGCCTGGTCGAGCTCGGCGCCGACGCTGAGACGCGCGCCGCCCGCGTGTTCGAGCTCGGCGGGCGGGGCGGGATCGACGCGCTGCTGCACACCATCGAGCCCCGCGTGGGCTACGTGTGGATCGAGGGCGACGAGCTCGTGCGCCGCACGGCCCGCGGCGAGCTCCGGCGCGGGCGCGTGCCGCAGTTCGACCCGGTGGACGCGATCGCCGAGACGAGCACGGTCACCTACGCGCTCACCAACCGCGTCCGTGCCCGCACGCCGGCGCCGCCCGGCGCCGAGCCCACGCGCTGGGAGCTCCTGCGCCTCACGGTCGGCCACTCGCTCGACCTCCTCGCCACCGAGCGGCCGCTGGGCGACCTCACCGCGGACCTGCTCCTGGACCCCGGCCGGCTCCTGAGCCTCCGCGCCGAGGCCGCCTACAACCTGCAGGGCGCCGGGCTCACGCGCCTGAACACGGACCTGGCGCTCGGCCTGCCGCGGGTCACGGCCTCGGTCGGCACGCGGTTCGCGCGCGTCACCGAGGAGCTCGACCCGGTCACGCTCACCCGGCGCGCGGTCGCCGACGACGCGCGGACCAACTTCCTCCAGGGCCGGCTCACCGCCGAGCTCACGCGCCACGTGACGGCTCGCCTGAGCACCGACTGGGACCTCCGGACCAACACGGGGGTGGAGACCCGCCTCGCCGTGGACGTGCGGTTCCAGTGCTGGGCGGTGACCGTGGAGCTGGTCAACCGCCACCGCGACGAGGACGGGATCTTCTTCACCGTGCACCTGCTCGGCGTGGGCGCGCCGATCCGGGCCGGCGCGGGGTTCGGCGGCGCCGGCAGCCCCCGCACGGGCGGATGATCCCGTTCCTCGACCTCGCCCGGCAGCACGCCGCCCTCCGGGAGGAGCTGCTAGCCGCGGTGGGCCGGATCCTGGACTCCGCGCGCTTCGTCCTCGGGCCCGAGGGCGAGGCGCTCGAGCGCGAGGTGGCGGCGCTGGTGGGGGTCCGCCACGCCGTCGGCGTGGCCTCGGGGACCGACGCGCTGCGGCTCGCGCTGACGGCGCTCGGCGTGGGGCCGGGCGCCGAGGTCCTGACGCCGGCCTTCTCCTTCGTCGCCTCGGCCTCCACCATCGTCATGACGGGCGCGACGCCGGTCTTCGTCGACATCGACCCGGCGACCTACACGCTCGACCCCGAGGCCGCCGCGCGCGCCGTGACGCCGCGCACGCGCGCCCTCGTGGCCGTGCACCTCTACGGCCACCCGGCGCCGATGGCGCGGCTCACGGCGCTGGCGCGCGCCTACGGGCTCGCGGTGGTGGAAGACGCCGCCCAGGCGCTCGGCGCCGCGGTCGACGGGCGCCCGGTCGGTGCCTGGGGGGACGCCGCGTGCCTGTCCTTCTACCCGACCAAGAACCTCGGCGCCTGCGGGGACGGCGGCATGGTGCTCACCGACCGCGACGACGTGGCCGCGCGCGTGCGGCGCCTGCGCCACCACGGCGACGCCGGGCGGTACGAGCACGTCGAGCTCGGCTACTGCAGCCGGCTCGACGAGCTCCAGGCGGCGCTCCTGCGGGTCAAGCTCCGCCACCTGGCCGCCTGGACCGCCGCGCGGCGCCGCGTCGCCGCCCGCTACGACGCCCTCCTCGAGGGCACCCCCCTCGTGCGCCCGATCGAACGGCCGGGCGCCCGGCACGTGTATCATCTCTACACCGTGCGCCACCCCCAGCGGGATGCGCTCGCCCGCGCCCTCGCCGCCCTCGGCGTCGGCACGGCCGTCCACTACCCGCGGCCCGTCCCCGCCCAGGCGGCCTTCGGGGCCCGCGACCCGGCGGCGTGGCCCGAGGCCGCGCGGGCCGCGCGCGAGGTGCTCTCGCTGCCCTGCTTCGCCGAGCTCGAGGAGGGCGAGGTGGCGGCGGTGGCCGCCGCGGTGCGGCGCGCGTGCGCGGCGCCGTGACGGCGGCCGAGCGGCTGCGCCGCCGCCTGGACGACGCGCCCGTGGTGGGCGTGGTCGGGCTCGGCTACGTGGGCCTGCCGCTCGCCGTGGCGTTCGCCGAGAGCGGCGCCACCGTCGTGGGCGTCGACGTGGACGCCGGGCGCGTCGCGAGCGTGCGCGCGGGCGTGAGCTTCGTCGAGGACGTGGCGGGGCCGGCGCTCGCCGCCCAGGTGGCGGCCGGGCGCCTGCGCGCCGTGGACGACTACGGGGCGCTCGCCCACGCCGACGCGATCGTCCTCTGCGTGCCCACGCCGCTCGGCAAGTCCAAGGAGCCCGACATCTCCTGCATCCTCGAGGCCGCCGACCGGGTGGCGCCCGTGCTGCGGCCGGCCCAGCTCCTGGTCCTCGAGTCGACGACCTATCCGGGCACCACCGAGGAGATCCTGGCGCCGCGCGTGGCCGCGCGCGGGCTCGCCGTCGGCCGCGACGTCTTCCTGGCCTTCTCCCCGGAGCGCATCGACCCGGGCAACCGGCGGTGGACGCTCCGCACGATCCCCAAGGTGGTCGGCGGCGTCACCCCGGCCTGCCGCGACCTGGCCGTGGCGCTCTACGCCCGCGTGGCGCGCGAGGTCGTGCCGGTGTCGAGCCCGGCCACGGCCGAGATGGTCAAGCTGCTCGAGAACACCTTCCGGGCCGTCAACATCGCGCTCGCCAACGAGTTCGCGATCATGTGCCGGCGGCTCGGCGTCTCGGTCTGGGAGGTCATCGCCGCGGCGGCGACCAAGCCCTTCGGCTTCATGCCCTTCTACCCCGGCCCCGGGCTCGGCGGCCACTGCCTGCCGAGCGACCCCCACTACCTGAGCTGGCGCATGCGCCTGGCGGGCTACGAGCCGCGCTTCATCGCCTTCGCCGACGAGATCAACCGCCAGATGCCGACCTACGTGGTGCAGCTCGTCGCCGACGCGCTGAACGACCGGGCGCGCGCGGTGCGCGGCGCGCGCGTGCTGGCGCTCGGGGTGAGCTACAAGGCGGGCGTGGCCGACACGCGGGACTCGCCGGCGCTCGAGGTCATCGCGCTGCTGCGGGCCAAGGGTGCGCTCGTGGACTTCCACGACCCGCTGGTGCCCGCGGTCACGGTCGACGGGGCCGTGCTCAAGGCGCGCCCCTGGGCCGAGGTCGACCCGGCCGCCTACGACGTGGTCCTGATCCTCACCGCCCACCCGGGCTACGACTGGGCGGCGATCGTCGAGCGCGCCCGGCTCGTCATCGACACCCGGAACGCCACGGGCGAGCTCGGCCCGCGGCCCCACGTCGTCCGGCTGTGAGCCGCCGAGCCGACGGGTGAGTCGGGCGGACGAGGCCGCGCGCGGGGCCGGCGCGCGCCGGCCCCGCGGGTAGGGGACGGGTGCTCGGCGCGCTCGTCACCTCCCTGCGGCCCCGGCAGTGGGTCAAGAACCTCTTCGTCTTCGCCGGCCTCGTCTTCGCGCAGAAGCTCTTCACGCCGCTCGCCTGGACGGCGCTCGCGGCGTTCGCGATCTTCTGCGCGCTCTCGGGCGCGATCTACGTGCTCAACGACGTCGCCGACCGGGAGAGCGACCGGCGCCACCCCGACAAGCGCCGCCGGCCGATCGCCGCCGGCCGCCTGCCGGTGGGCGTCGCGCTCGCGGCGGCCGCCGCGCTGCTCGCGGCGAGCCTGGGCGCCAGCGCCCTGATCGGCTGGCCGCTGGCGGCCGTGGCGGGCGCCTACGCGCTCCTGCTCGGCCTCTACTCGGTGTGGCTCAAGCACGTGGTCATCGTCGACGTGCTCGTCGTCGCCGGCGGCTTCGTGCTGCGCGCGGTGGCCGGGGCGGTGGCGATCGGCGTGGAGATCTCGGGCTGGCTGCTGATCTGCACGATCCTGGTCGCGCTCTTCCTGGCCCTCGGCAAGCGGCGCCACGAGTGGCTGACGCTCGGGGCGGGCGCCGTCGCGCACCGGCCGATCCTGGCCCACTACAGCGCCGGGCTCCTGGACCAGATGATCGCGGTGGTGACGGCCTCGACGGTCACGGCCTACGCGCTCTACACGATGTCGCCCGAGACGGTGGCCAGGTTCCAGACCCCGCTGCTGCCGGCCACGCTCCCCTTCGTGCTCTACGGGATCTTCCGCTACCTCTACCTCCTCTACCAGCGCCAGCTCGGCGGCAACCCGTCGGAGCTCTTCCTGCACGACCGCCCGCTCGCGGTCAACACGGCGCTCTGGGCGCTCGTCGTGCTCGCGATCCTCTACGGGCCGCGGCTGCCCTGGGGACGGGCGGAGTAGGCGCGCCGGGGCCGTCGGGCGGTGGACTAGAATGATCGCGCCCATGACCAGCCAGGTCGCCGTGCTCTGGACCCGCCCCGAGACCGTCGTGGAGGACTACGGGCGGCTGCTCCGGCTCCTCAAGTACGACCGGATCGTGCCGCGCGACCAGGACCTGATCCTCAAGCTCAACCTCTCCTGGACGAAGTACTTCCCGGCGTGCTCGACCCAGCCGTGGCAGCTCGACGGCGTACTCACCACCCTCCTGGCCGACGGCTACGACCGCGCCCGGCTCTTCCCGGTGGAGAACCGCACGGTCGTCACCGACCCGGTCGCCGGCTGCCGCAACAACCGCTGGGACCGCGTGCTCCGGCGCCACGGGCTGCCCTTCATCCCGCTCACCGAGGTCGAGTGGGTCGTCTACCCGTTCCGCACGCCGCTGCTGCGCCTGAACGAGCTCTTCCCGGACGGGATCGAGATCCCGCGGATGTACGTCGGCAAGAACGTCCTGCACCTGCCGACGGTCAAGGTGCACGGCCACTCGGTGACCACCGGCGCCATCAAGAACGCATTCGGCGGGCTCCTCAAGGAGGTCCGGCACTACGGGCACGAGTTCATCCACGAGGTCCTGGTCGACCTGATGCTCATGCAGCGCGAGCTGCACCCCGCGGTGCTGGCCGTGATGGACGGCACGGTGATGGGCGACGGCGCCGGGCCGCGCACGATGATCCCGCGCGAGGGCAACGTCATCCTCGCCTCGGCCGACCAGGTGGCCGTCGACGCCGTCGCCGCGCGGATCATGGGGTTCGACCCGCTCGCGATTCCCTACCTCCGGATGTGCCACGAGCGCGGCCTGGGCGTGGCCGACCCGGACCGGATCGAGCTCCTCGGCGACGTGGACGCGGCGGCCCGCCGGTTCGCGTTCCAGAGCCGGCGGAGTCTCGTGATCTGGGGCGACCAGCTCATCCGGCGCGGCCCGCTGCGGCCGCTGAAGCGGCTGCTGCTCCACTCGCCGCTGATGGGGTGGGCGCCGCTCGCCTCGACCGTCTACCACGACCTGCTCTGGTACCCGACGGTCGGTCGCCGGCGCCTGCGCGCCTTCGCGACGACGGGCTGGGGGCGGCTCTTCGCGGCATACTGAGGCGCGCGGCGGGGCGCGCGCGCCGGTCGGCGCGCGCCCGCGCGGTAGAATAGCCCCCGTCGTGAGCACGCCCGGCGCGCGCGCCGTCCGCGTCCGCTTCGCGCCCAGCCCCACCGGGCCCCTGCACGTGGGCGGCGCGCGGACGGCGCTCTTCAACTGGCTCTTCGCCCGCCATCACCGCGGCGCCTTCGTCCTCCGCATCGAGGACACCGACCGCTCGCGCTCCACCGAGGCGCACATCGACGCGATCCTGGACGCGCTCCGCTGGCTCGAGCTCGACTGGGACGAGGGGCCGCCGACGCCCGGCTACCGGCAGACGGAGCGCCTGGCGCTCTACCAGGCGCACGCGCGCCGCCTCGTCGAGGCCGGGCGCGCCTACTACTGCGCCTGCCCGCCCGCGCAGCTCGAGGCCGAGCGCCGGGCGGCGCGCGCCCGCGGCGAGACCTACCGCTACCCGGGGCGCTGCCGCGAGCGCGGCCTCACGGCGGGGGCCCTGCGCCTGCGGGTGCCGGCGGAGGGGACGACCGTCGTCGACGACCTGATCCACGGCCCGGTGACGTTCGACCACCGCGAGCTGGACGACTGGATCCTGGTCCGGAGCGACGGCACGCCCACCTACAACTTCTGCGTCGTCGTCGACGACGTCACCATGCAGATCACGCACGTCATCCGCGGCAGCGACCACCTGTCGAACACCCCCAAGCAGATCCTCTGCTACGAGGCGCTCGGCTACCCGGTGCCGCGCTTCGCCCACGTGTCCATGATCCTCGGCCCCGACCGCCAGCGCCTGTCCAAGCGGCACGGGGCGACCTCGGTGCAGGCGTTCCGCGAGGCGGGCTTCCTGCCCGACGCGATGGTCAACTACCTGGCTCGTCTGGGCTGGGCCCACGGCGACCGCGAGGTCTTCACCCGCGAGGAGCTCGTCGAGCTCTTCGACCTCAAGGACGTCTCGCCCTCGCCGGCGATCTTCGACCACGCCAAGCTCGCGTGGCTGAACCAGCAGCACATGAAGCGCCTGGACCCGGCCCGCCTGGCGGCCCTCGCGGCCCCCTTCGTCCGGGCGGCGGGCTTCGACCCCGGCGATCCCGCGCGCCTGGCCGGGATCATGGCGACGCTCCGCGAGCGGGCGCGGACCCTCCGCGAGGCGGTGGAGGTGGGGCGCTTCTACTGGGAGCGGCCGCGGGGCTACGACCCCGCCGCGGCGCGCGCGCTGCTGACCGCGGAGGGCCGCGCGCGGCTCGACGCGCTCATCGCGCGCCTGGAGCAGCTGCCGGAGTTCACGCCGGCCGCGCTCGAGGCGGCGTTCCGCGAGCTGGTCGCGGCGCTCGGGCTCCGGCTCGTGGACCTCGCGCAGCTGGCGCGGCTGGCGGTCACCGGCACGACCGCCTCCCCGCCGATCTTCGACGTGCTGGCGCTGCTCGGGCGGGAGGAGACGCTGGCGCGTCTGCGCGCCGCGTGCGCCGCGGCCCGCTGAAACCGCGGGCGCCATGAGCCTGGTGGCGCTCTTCGGCGGCCTGGCCCTCCTCCTCTACGGCATCCAGCTCGCGGGCGACGCGCTCCAGCGCGTGGCGGGCGGGCGGCTGCGCACGCTGCTGACCGCGCTCGCCCGCCACCGGCTGCTCGCCGTGCTCGGCGGGGCGGCCATCACGGTCCTCCTCCAGTCCTCGGCGGCGACGACCCTGATGCTGATCGGCTTCGTGTCGGCCGGGCTGATGGCCTTCCGCCAGACGCTCGGCGTGATCCTCGGGGCCGACATCGGCACGACCCTGACCGTGCAGCTCCTCGCCTTCCGCGTCACCGACTGGGCGCCGCTCCTGGTGGGGCTCGGCGTCGCGACGATGGTCGTCGCCGGGCGGCGCGTGCTCAAGGACCTCGGCCGCGCCGTGCTCGGGTTCGGGCTCGTCTACCTGGGCCTGCGGCTCATCATGGACGGCGCCGCGCCGCTCCGCGCAAGCCCGCTCGCCCTCGAGCTCCTGGCGGCGGTGACCGACCGCCCCGTGGTGGCGGTGCTGGTCGCCGCGGCCGTCAGCGCCCTGGTCGCCTCCTCGGCCGCGACCCTCGGCCTGACGCTGGGCCTCGCCAGCCAGGGCCTGGTGGCGCTGCCCGGCGCGGTGGCGATCGTCCTCGGGGCGAACATCGGCACCTGCGCGACCGCGCTCATGGCGTCCGTGCGCTCGACCGCCGAGGCGCGCCGCGTGGCCGTGGCGCACATCGCCTTCAAGGTGCTCGGCGCCGCGCTCGCGCTGCCGCTCATCGACCCCTTCGCGGCGGCGGTGGCGATGACCGCGGCGGACCCGGCGCGCCGCATCGCCAACGCCCACACGCTCTTCAACGTGGGCATCAGCCTGCTGTTCCTGCCCTTCGCGCCCCTGGCCGCGCGCGCCATCGAGGCCCTGGTGCCCGACGACCAGCCGGGCGACAGCCCCTTCCGCACCCGCTACCTGGATCCGCGGGCGCTCGACCAGCCGGCGCTGGCGCTCGGCCAGGCCACGCGCGAGGCGCTCCGGATGGCCGACATCGTCCAGGGCATGTTCCGCGACGTGATCCCGGTCTTCCGCGACAACGACCAGGAGCTGCTCGAGGACGTCGAGCGGCGCGACGACCAGGTGGACTTCCTCGAGCGCGAGATCAAGCTCTTCCTGGCCCGGCTCGGGCGGGAGGGGATGAGCCCGGACCTGTCGCGCAAGGAGATCGGCCTGATCTCGATCATCGGGAACCTGGAGAACATCGGCGACATCATCGACAAGAACCTCATGGAGCTGGCCCGCAAGAAGATCGCCCAGGGGCGGCGGTTCTCGGACGCGGGCTGGGCCGAGATCGTCGAGTTCCACGGCCTGGTGGCCAAGAACCTCGAGCTGGCCATCGCCGCCTTCGCGACCTGGGACCGGGCCCTGGCCCAGCAGGTGCTCGACCAGCGGCCGCTGGTGCGGCGCCGCGAGCGGGAGCTCCGCGAGTCGCACCTGGCGCGCCTGCGCGCGGGGCTGGCCGAGTCGATCGAGACGTCGGAGATCCACCTGGACATCCTCACGAACCTCAAGCGCATCTCCTCTCACGTCTCGGCGCTGGCGTTTCCGATCCTCGAGGAGGTGTAACGTGAAGAAGATCGAGGCGATCATCAAGCCCTTCAAGCTCGACGACGTCAAGGAGGCCCTGACCGAGATCGGCGTGATCGGGATGACGGTCACGGAGGTCCGCGGCTTCGGGCGGCAGAAGGGGCACACCGAGCTCTACCGCGGGTCGGAGTACACCGTGGACTTCCTGCCCAAGGTGAAGATCGAGGTCGTGGTGCCCGACCACCTGGCCGACAAGGTCGTCTCGACCATCGTCGGCGCCGCGAAGACCGGCTCCATCGGCGACGGCAAGGTCTTCGTCCTGCCGATCGACGAGGCGATCCGGATCCGCACGGGCGAGACCGGGGAGGCGGCCGTCTGAGCGCGTCCGCGGCCGTCCTGCTCGCGGGAGGCCCGGCGGCCGGGCGCCGGCTGCGGGGCCTGCTCCGCCGCCTCGGCTTCGCCGACCCGGCGGCCGCGGCGCGCAACCTCGAGGCGCTCACGCCGACGCCCCGGGACGCCGAGCTCCTCGCCCCCGCCCTCGACCGGCTGCTCGCCGAGCTCGCGGCGGCCCCGGACCCCGACATGGCGCTGAACAACCTCGAGCGCTACGCGGCGGTCGTGGACCGGGCCGTGCTCTTCGGGCTGCTCGCGCAGCACCCGGGCGCAGTGCCGCTCCTGGCGCGGCTGTTCGGCTCGAGCCAGGTCCTGGCCGACGCGCTCCGGCGCCGGCCGAGCCTGCTCGCGTGGCTGCTCGAGCCGCGCACGATGCGGCCGTGGCTGCCGGACGACCTCGAGGCGGACCTCGTCGCGAGCCTCGCGCCCTTCACCACGCGCGCGGCGCGCATGAACGCGCTCCGGCGCTTCAAGGCGCGCCACCTGCTGCGCATCGCCGCACGCGACCTGCTCGGCGACGCCGACCTCGCCCTCACCACCGAGGAGCTGTCCCGGCTGGCCGACGTCTGCCTGGGCGAGGCCTGGCGCTGGTGCGACGCCGCGCTGCGCGCCCGATGGGGGGCCCCGCGGGGGCCGGACGGCCGGGAGACGGGCCTGGCGATCATCGCCATGGGCAAGCTCGGCGGCGAGGAACTCAACTACGCCTCGGACATCGACCTGCTCCTCGTCTACGGCGAGGACGGCGAGACCGCGGGCGGCCCCGGGGGGCGGCTCCCCAACGGCGACTATTTCCGCCGCCTGGCGCGCGACCTGGTCGCGTTCCTGGAGGAGGTCACCGAGGAGGGCGCGGCGTTCCGGGTGGACCTGCGGCTGCGCCCCGAGGGGCGCGTGGGCCCGCTCGTGCTCTCGCTCGAAGGCTACCGGGCCTACTATGCCGAGCGCGCGGAGCTCTGGGAGCGGCAGGCCCTCGTCAAGGCGCGTCCGGCCGCGGGCGACCCCCGCGTCGGCGCGGCCTTCATGGCGCTGGCCCGCGAGGTCGTCTGGCGCTCCGGGGTCGACCCGCGCCTGGTGACGGCGATCCGCGCCATGAAGCGCGAGATCGACCGGGCGCTGCGGCGGCGCGGCGACGCGGCCGAGCGCGCCGACGTCAAGCTCGGCCGCGGCGGCATCCGGGAGATCGAGTTCCTGGTCCAGGCGCTTCAGCTCCTCTACGGCGGCGACGACCCCTGGCTCCGCGAGCGGACGACCCTCAAGGCGCTCTTCCGCCTGGTCGAGCGGGGCTACCTGGCGCCCGCGCTCGGTCGCGAGCTCTCGGCGGCATACGTCCACCTGCGGACGGTGGAGCACCGTCTGCAGATCGTCGACGCGCTCCAGACGCACCGGCTCCCGGACGATCCCGACGCGCTCGGCCGCCTGGCCCGGCGCCTGGGCGTGCCGGGGCCGCCGCGCCAGGCCGCGCGCGCGTTCCGGCGCCGGCACGCTGCGGTGACCGCCGCCGTGCACCGCGCCTTCACCGCGTTCTTCAGCGAGCGGCCCGCGCCAACACCGCGTCGGCCGCGGCTGCCGAGCCTGCTTGCGCTCCGGGCCACCGGCTTCCGCGACCCCGAGCGCGCGCGCCAGACCCTCAGGCTGATCCTCGAGGGGCGCCCGCTCGTCCCCTACGCCGGCGCCTTCCAGCGCGCGCGCGAGCGGCTGCTCCCGATGCTGCTCGACGCGCTCTGGAAGAGCCCCGACCCGGACGAGGCCCTGCACCAGCTCGAGCGGCTCCTGGCGGCGGTGGGGCCTCGCGCCGGGCTGGTGGAGCGACTCGCCGCCGAGCCCGACGTGCTGACGGGCCTGGCGCGGCTCTGCGCCGGCGGCGACCTGCTGACCGACCTGCTGATCGCCCAGCCCGAGCGGCTCGCCGCGCTCGCCGACCCGGAGGCGCTCGGTCGGCGCCGGCGCCCGCCGGAGCTCGCAGCGGCCTTCGCCCCCGTGTTCGCCGCCTCGAGCGCCGCCGAGCGCCGCGACCGGCTGCGGCGCGTCAAGCAGGCCGAGGAGCTCGGGATCGTGTGGCGCTACCTCCAGGGCGCGACGACGGTGGACGGCTACGGGCGTGAGCTCACCGCGCTCGCCGAGGCCACGCTCGCCGCCGGGTGGCTGCTCGCCCTGGCCCCGCTCGTCGAGCGCCACGGCGTGCCGCGCGACGCCGCCGGCCGGTTCGTGCCGGCCGTCGTCGTCGGGCTGGGCAAGCTCGGCGGGCGCGAGCTCGCCGCGGGCTCCGACCTCGACCTGTTCTGCGTCTACGCCGCCGAGGGCGCGACCGACGGCCCCGACCGCATCGACGCGCACGCCTTCTGGGGCGCGGCCGTGGAGCGCCTGGTCTCGACCCTGGGCGACATCACGGCGGCCGGCGTCGCCTTCCCGGTGGACCTGCGGCTCCGACCCGGCGGCCCCGGCGCGGGGCTCGCGGCGAGCCTGGCCGCCGCCGAGCAGTACTACCGCGAGCACGCCGACCTCTGGGAGCGCCAGAGCCTGACGCGCGCCCGGCTCGTGCTCGGCGACCCGGCGCTCGGCCGCCGCGTGCGCGCCACGCTCGCGCGGGTCGTCTACGCGGCGCCGCCGGGCCCGGCCGAGCTCAAGGCGATCGTCGAGGTCCGCGCGCGCATGGAGACCGAGCTCGGGCGCGAGACGCCCGGGCGGCGCCACGTCAAGCTCGGTCGCGGCGGGCTCGTCGACGTCGAGTTCCTCGCGCAGGCGCTCGCGCTCGTGCACGGCGGTCGCCATCCGGCCGTGCGCCGGGCCGGCACGACGGCCGCCCTGCGTGCGCTCGCCGAGGTCGGCGCCCTCGCCCCGGACCTGGCCGCCGGGCTCGTCGAGCACTACCGGTTCCTCCGGCGCGTGTCGGTCGGTCTCCGGCTGTTCGGGGCGCGCCCCCCGGACGTCCTGGACCTCGCGGGGCCGATGCCTGCGCGGCTGGCCGTGGCGCTCGGCTACGCCGGGCGCGAGGCCTTCCTCGACGACTACCGCGCTCGCACCGAGGCGGTCCGGGCCGCCTTCGAGCGGGGCGTGGCCGCCGCGGCCCGGGAGGCGGTATGAGACCGCGCTTCTACATCGTCGACGGGCACTCGCACCTCTTCCGTGCCTACCACGCGGTGGGCTACCTCTCGACGTCGCGGGGCCAGCCGACGCACGCTGTGCTCGTGCTGTCCACGATGCTCTGGAAGCTCCTCCGCGAGGAGCAGCCCGAGTACCTGGGGATCGCCTGGGACGCCCCGGGCCCCACCTTCCGCGACGCGCTCTACGGCGACTACAAGGCCACGCGCGCGGCCATGCCCGACGACCTCGCCCGCCAGCTCCCGTACGTCCGCCGCCTGTTCGAGGCGCTGCGCGTCCCGGTGGTCGAGGTGCCGGGCTACGAGGCCGACGACGTCCTGGCCACGCTCGTCCGCCGCGCGCTCGAGCACGACGTCGATGTCGTCGTGGTCACCGGCGACAAGGACCTGCTCCAGCTCGTCGGCCCCCGGGTGAAGGTGCTCTCCGTGGCCGGGCGCACGGGCGAGCCCGTGCTCTACGACGAGGCGCGGGTGCGCGAGCGCTGGGGCGTGGCGCCGGCGCAGATCCCCGACGTGCTGGCGCTCATGGGCGACGCGATCGACAACATCCCGGGCGTGCGGGGCGTGGGCGAGAAGACCGCCGTGCGGCTCATCGCCCGGTTCGGCAGCGTCGAGCGCCTGTACGCGAACCTCGCGCAGGTGGGCGGCAAGCTCGCCGAGACGCTGGCGGCCGGGCGCCGGGAGGCGCTGCTCTCCCGGGAACTGGCCGCGCTCGACCGCGACGTGCCGCTCGAGTTCGACCTCGAGCGCTTCCGGCGGCGCGAGCCCGACTGGGAGAAGCTGCGCGCGCTCTGGATGGAGATGGAGTTCACCCGCCTGCTCAAGGAGCTGCCCCCGCCGCCGCCCCGGCCGGCGGGCCCGCCGGCCGCGCGGCTCGAGGGGCCGGCGGCGCTCGCCCGCTGGCTCGCCGCCGTGCCCGCCGACGCGCCCGTGGCCGTCGAGTGGAGCGGGGGCGGGCGCCCGCCGACCCCGGAGGTGCGCGCGCTCGGCCTCTTCCACCCCGCCGCGGGGCCCGCCTGGCTCGTGCCCTGGGGCCCGGTGCCGGACCTCGGCGGGCGGCGGCTCCTGCTCCACGACGGCAAGCTGCTGGTCGAGTGGTGGCTCGCCCAGGGCCGGCCGGCCCCGGCGATCGAGGACAGCGCGGTCGCGGCCTACCTGCTCAACTCGGGGCGCACGAGCTACCGGCTCGAGGAGCTCTGCATGGAGGCCTTCGGCGAGCTCCCGCCGCCGCGGCCGGAGGGCGACGGGGCGGGGGACGCCCTCGCCGCGCGGGCGGCCTGGGTCTGGCGGTACTGGGAGCACGCGGCCGCGGCGCTCGAGGCCGAGGGCCTGCGCCGCCTCTACGAGGAGATCGAGCGCCCGCTCGTCGAGGTGCTCGCGCTCATGGAGCGGCACGGCGTCCGCGTGGACCCGGCGCGCCTCGAGGCCTTCGGCAAGGAGCTCGAGCGCCAGCTCGACGCGCTCACCCGGGAGATCTGGCAGCTCGCGGGCGAGGAGTTCGTCATCGCCTCGCCCAAGCAGCTCGGCCGGATCCTGTTCGAGAAGCTCAAGCTGCCGCCCGTGCGGCGCACGAAGACCGGCTACTCGACCGACGCCGACGTGCTCACGGAGCTCGCGCTGGCCCACCCGCTGCCGGCCAAGATCCTCGAGCACCGCACGCTCGCGAAGCTCAAGGGCACCTACGCCGACGCGCTGCCCCAGCTCGTGAACCCGGCGACCGGCCGGATCCACACGACCTTCAACCAGCTCGTCGCGGCCACCGGGCGGCTGTCCTCGCAGGACCCCAACCTCATGAACATCCCCATCCGCACCGAGCTCGGCCGGCGGATCCGCGCGGCGTTCATCCCGGAGGAGGGGTGGCGGTTCGTCGCGGCCGACTACTCCCAGATCGAGCTCCGGATCCTCGCCCACCTCTCCGAGGAGCCCGCCATCATCGAGGCCTTCCAGCGGGGCGAGGACATCCACACGCGCACGGCCTGCGAGGTCTTCAAGGTCCGGCCCGAGGAGGTCACGCCGCTGCAGCGCACGATCGCCAAGAGCGCCAACTACGCGATCCTCTACGGCGTCAGCGCCTTCGGCCTCTCGCAGGCGACCAAGATCGACCAGAAGGAGGCCCAGCGCTACATCGACGAGTACTTCGCCACGCACCCGCGCGTGCGCGCCTTCATCGAGCGCACGCTCGAGGAAGGGCGCCGGCGCGGCTACGTCACCACGCTGCTCGGGCGCCGGCGCTACCTGCCCGACCTCAACAGCCAGAACCCGGTGGCGCGCAACGCCGCCGAGCGCATGGCCATGAACGCGCCGGTGCAGGGCACGGCGAGCGACATGATCAAGATCGCGATGGTCCGCCTGCACGCCGCGCTCCGCGACCGGGGCCTGCGCGCGCGCATGCTGCTCCAGGTCCACGACGAGCTGCTCTTCGAGGCGCCGCCCGAGGAGGTGCCCACCGTCGAGGCGCTGGCCCGGGAGCTCATGGCCGGGGCGCTGCCGCTCCGGGTGCCGGTGGTCGTGGACGTCAAGTCCGGCCGCGACTGGTCCGAGGTGTGAGCCGGCCCTTCCTCCTGGTGGGGCTGACGGGCGGGATCGGCACCGGCAAGAGCACCGTGGCGGCGATGCTCGCGGCGCGCGGCGCCGTGGTGATCGACGCCGACCGCCTCGCGCGCGAGGTCGTCGAGCCGGGCGAGCCCACGCTGGCGCGCATCGTCCAGGAGTTCGGCCCCGAGGTGCTCGGCCCCGACGGGCGGCTCGACCGCAAGGCCCTCGGCGCCCTGGTCTTCGCCGACCCCGCGCGGCGCCGACGCCTCGAGGCGCTCACCCACCCGCCGATCCGCGCGCGGCTCGACGCCCGGCTCGAGGCGCTGGCGCGCGCCGGGTTCCGGGGCGTCGTGGTCGTCGACGCGCCGCTGCTCGTCGAGAGCGGCCTGCACCGGGCGATGGACCGGCTCGTGGTCGTCACGGCCGACGAGGCCACGCAACTCGCGCGCCTCATGGCCCGCGACGGCCTGGATCGGGCCGAGGCCCTGCGCCGCATCCGGAGCCAGATGCCGCTGGCCGCCAAGGCCCGGCTCGCCGACCACGTCATCGACAACTCCGGCGACCGCGCCGCCACCGAGGCCCAGGTCGAGCGCCTCTGGGCCGCGCTCGAGGCCGAGGGCGCCCGGCGGGCCGCGGCCCGCGAGTGAGGCGGCGCCGGGCGCTCGGCCAGCACTTCCTCCGCGACCCCGGGATCGCGCGCGCCATCGTCGACGTCGCGGACCCGGGCCCGCGGGACCTCGTCGTCGAGGTCGGCGCCGGCGAGGGCGCGCTGACCGCCGAGCTCGCCCGGCGCGCCGGGCGGCTGATCGCGCTCGAGATCGACCCGGCGCTGGCGGCCCGCCTCCGGGCCCGCCTGCCGGGCGTCGAGGTGGTCGAAGCCGACGCGCGCCGGTGGGGGTACGGGGCGCTGGCGCGCCCGCCGGGCGGGCGGGTCCTCGTGGTCGGCAACCTCCCCTACGGCGCGAGCAAGCCCATCCTCGCGGCCCTGCTCGCCGCCCGCGCGGCGATCGACCGGATCGTCGTCATGCTCCAGCAGGAGGTCGCCGAGCGGGTCGCGGCGGCGCCCGGGAGCCGCGCCTACGGGACGCTCTCCGTGCTCACCCAGCTCTACTGCGACGTCCGGATCGTGCTCCGCGTGCCGCCGGGGGCGTTCCGGCCGCCGCCCAAGGTGGACTCGGCGGTGGTCGCGCTCACGGTGCTGCCGGGCCCGCGGGTGCCGGTGGCCGACGAGCGGCGTTTCCACACCGTGGTCCGGGCGGCCTTCGCCCAGCGCCGCAAGACCGTCGCCAACGCCCTGGCCGGGGCCCTCGGGCGACCCGTCGAGGAGGTCCGGCTCGCCCTGGCCGCCGCCGGGGTGGACCCCAGGCGCCGGGCCGAAACCCTGACGATTTCAGAGTTCTCCCGCGTGGCCGCCCGACTATGATTGGGCGATGCGACCGCGGGCCCTCACCCTGGGGACCCTCGGGCTCGCCCTGGCGGCGGCCGCCTGGGCCGGCTGGCACGGGGTCGGCCGCACGCCGGCGCCCCCGCCCGCGACGGCCGAGGCTCCGGCCCCGGCGGGCGAGCCGGCCGCGCCCGAGACCGTCACGCGCGCGGTGCCCCTCCGTCGGGGCGACAGCCTGATCGCCGCGCTGGCCCGGAGCGGGATCGCGAGCCGGATCGGGCACGACATCGCCGCCGCGCTCCGGCGCCAGGGCGCCGACCTCCGCCGGCTCCGTCCCGACGACACGCTCGAGGTCACCTGGACGCTCGACGGCACGCCGGTCCAGGTGACGTGGGAGCCGAGCCCCTGGCTCGGCTACGCCGTGATCTCCACGGCGGACGGCTGGACGGTCGAGCGCGTCGAGACGCGCCCGGACGTCCGGGTCGCGCCCGTCAAGGGCGTCGTCGAGCGGTCGCTCTTCCAGGCCGTCGAGGACGCGGGCGAGGGGGCCGCGCTCGTGCTCGCCTTCGTCGGGATCTTCGAGTCCGACTTCGACTTCACCGCCGACACGCGGCGGGGCGACCGGTTCCGCCTGCTGGTGGAGAAGCGGTACGCCGGCGAGACGTTCGTGGACTACGGGCGCATCCTGGCCGCGCAGTACGTGACGGATGACCGGGTGCTGACCGGGGTCGCGTGGGAGGGGGCGAGCGGCCGGGTGGCCTACTACGATCCCGAGGGGCGCTCCCTCCGAAAGAGCTTCCTCAAGTCGCCCCTCGAGTTCACGCGGATCACCTCGGGGTTCACCTACGCGCGCCCCCACCCGATCCTCGGGGGCGTGCGCCCGCACCTGGCCATCGACTACGCCGCGCCCGTCGGCACGCCGGTGCGTGCCGTCGCCGACGGCACGGTGGTGCGGGCGGGCTGGGACGGCGGCAACGGCATCTCGGTCCTGCTCCGCCACCGCCGGGGCTACGAGACGATGTACAACCACCTCTCGCGCCTCGGGCCGGGGATCCGGCCGGGCGTGCAGGTCCGCCAGCGCCAGGTGATCGGCTACGTGGGCTCCACGGGCCTGTCGACGGGGCCGCACCTGGACTACCGTGTCAAGAAGGACGGCGTGTTCGTCAACCCGCTCGCCGAGAAGTTCCTGCCGGGCGAGCCGATCGCGCCGGCCGAGCGCGCCGCGTTCTCGCGCCACGCCCGCGCGCTCGTCGAGCGCCTGGAGCGCGAGGCCGCGTTCTAGGAGCGAGGCCGCGGGCCGCGGCCGCGGCGGCGCCCGCCGGGTAGACTGGCGGGCGGTGCGGTACCCGTTCCCGACGCTGCCCGACTATCTCCGCCCCGGGCTCGCGCTGGTCTTCGTCGGCATCAACCCCGGGGTGCACTCGGTCCGCCGCGGCCACTACTTCTCGAGCCCGTGGAGTCGCTTCTGGCCGGCCTTCTCGCGCTCGCGGCTCGGGCGCCCCATCCGCCGCGCCCTGGGCGTGCGCGCGCTCGGCCCGGAGCACGATGCGCGCCTGCTCGAGTTCGGCATCGGCTTCACGGACGTCGTCAAGCGCCCGACGCTGAACGCCGCGGGCCTCACCCCCGCCGACGCCGCGCGCTGGGCCCCCGTGCTGCTCCGGCGGCTGCGCCGGGTCCGGCCGCGGGTCGCCTGCTTCCACGGGCGCACGGCGTGGGCCCTCTTCGCCCGCGCCGCGCTCGGGGTCGCGCCGGGCCGCGGCGCGCTCGGCCCGCAGCCGCCGGTCCCGGCGCTCGCCGGCACGCGCGTGTTCGTCCTGCCGAACCCGAGCGGCGCCAACGCCCACGTCCGGCCGGCCGACCTCGTGCGCTGGTACGACCGGCTCGCGGACTTCCTCGACGCGGTCGCGCCCGGCGCGCGCCGCGGGCATGGCCGCGGGCGCGGGGCGCGAGCTTCGGGCGCTCCGGGGGCGGGTGCTACGATGAGGGCGCTGCGTCGAAAGGAGCCTCGGTGGAGCCTCCGACCGAACCGGCGATCCGGCTGATTCCCCTCGGCGGCCTCGGCGAGATCGGCCTGAACATGATGCTGGTCGAGTGCGGCGAGGACCTGATCGCCATCGACTGCGGCCTGATGTTCCCCGACCCGGAGGAGCTGCCGGGCATCGACTACGTGATCCCCGACTTCTCCTACGCGGTCGCCAAGCGCGACGGCTTCCGCGCGGTCTTCCTGACGCACGGCCACGAGGACCACACGGGGGCCCTCCCGTACCTGCTCGGGGCCGTGCGCGTGCCCGTGTACGGCACGCCCCTCACGCTCGCCCTGGTGGCCGAGCGGCTGCGCGAGCACGGCCTGCTCGAGGGCGCGGACCTCCGGCCGCTGCGGCCGCGGCGCCCGGTGGAGGTCGGGCCCTTCCGCGTGGAGCCGATCCGGGTGACCCACTCCATCGCCGACGGCGTGGGGCTCGCCATCGACACGCCGGTCGGCACCCTGCTGCACACGGGCGACTTCAAGCTCGACCCGAGCCCGCTCGACGGCGAGCCGCCCGACTACCGGCGCCTAGCCGAGCTCGGCGAGCAGGGGGTGCTGGTCCTCTGCTCGGACTCGACGAACGTCGACCGGCCGGGCCACACGCGCTCGGAGGCGGAGGTCGGCCAGGCGCTGGGCGCCCAGTTCGCGCGGGCCACCGGCCGGATCATCGTCGCCACCTTCGCCTCGCACGTGCACCGCATCCAGCAGGTGCTCGACCTCGCGGCACGGCACGGGCGCGCCGTCGCCCTGCTCGGCATGAGCCTCCAGAAGACCGTCGCGATCGCCGCCGACCTGGGCTACCTGCGCCTGCCCGAGGGCGTGGTGCGCCCGCTCGAGGAGCTGGCGCGGCTCGAGCCCGCCCGGCAGGTCATCCTCTGCACGGGCAGCCAGGGCGAGCCCAACAGCGCCCTGGCGCTGATGGCGACGGGCGAGCACAAGGCCGTGCAGGTCGAGCGCGGCGACCTCGTGATCATCTCCGCGCGCGTGATCCCCGGCCACGAGCGCACCGTCGGGCGGGTCGTGAACGCGCTGCTGCGCCTCGGGGCCGAGGTGCTCTGGGAGGGCAACGCCTTCGTCCACGTCTCGGGCCACGCCAGCCAGGAGGACCTCAAGCTCATGCTGAGCCTGACGCGGCCGCGGTTCTTCGTGCCGGTCCACGGCGAGTACCGGCACCTGCTCGGGCACGCGCGCCTGGCCGAGGCCGTGGGGATCCCCGCCGACCGGATCTTCCTCGTGGAGGACGGCGTGGGCGTCGAGCTCACCAAGACCGCGGGCCGGATCGTGGGCCGCTACCCGGTCGGGCGTGTGCTGGTGGACGGCAAGCGCGTGGGCGACATCGGCGGCGTCGTCCTCCGCGACCGGCAGCTCCTGGCCCAGGACGGCCTGATCTGCGTGGCGCTCGCGGTGGACGGCGCCGGGCGCCTCGTCGCCGGGCCCGAGATCGCCTCGCGCGGGTTCGTCTACGTCCGCGAGAGCGAGCCCGTGCTCGAGGCGCTCCGGGACGCGGTCCGCGCCGCGCTCGCCGCGCGCCCGCCCGGCGCGCCGGGCGACCGCGAGGCGCTCGCGGCGGTGGTCCGGAGCGCCGTGCGGCAGTTCGTGACCCAGCGCTTCCACCGCAAGCCGGTGGTGCTGCCGGTGATCCTGGAGGCGTAGCGTGGGCGCGGACCGGCCGCGGCGCGTGCGGGGCCGGCGCGACGGCCGCCGGTGGCTGCGCGAGGCCGAGGCCCTCCTGCTCCTGGCGCTGGCCGCGTTCGGCGCGCTCGCGCTCGCCACCTACGACCCGACGCGGCCGCCCGCCGAGCAGCCGGCGCCCGTGGGGCCGGTGGGCGTGCTGCTCGGGCGGGCGCTCTACGCGGGCTTCGGCTACGCCGGCTACCTGGTCCCCGCGCTGGTCGCCGCGGCGGCGCTCGGCGTCTTCTTCCGCCCACTCGTCGCGCGGGGCTGGCCGCCCGTGGTCGGGCTGGTGGTGCTCCTGGGCAGCGCCACCGCCCTGCTCGCCCAGGCCGCGCCGGCGCCGGAGAGCACGGGCGCGCCCCGGGCCGGCGGGCTCGTCGGGCGCGTGCTGGCCGAGGGGCTGCGCGCCACCGTCGGCCCGGCGGGCGCCTGGCTGCTGCCGGGCGTCGGGCTGCCGATCGGTCTCCTCTTCCTCACGCAGCGCTCGACGACGGCCCTCTCGCGGCGCGCCGCCGCGCGCCTGGCGCGGTGGCGGCGCCGGGCGGCACGCGCGGCCGAGCCCCCGCCCGGCGTCGAGGCGCCGGCCGCGGCGCCCGGGGCCGCGCGCGAGGACGCGGCGCCGCCGCCCGTGGTCGTGGAGCCGCGCCGCCGCCCGGCGGCGCCCGCCCTCGCCTGGCAGGAGACGTTCGATCCCGGCCGCGACGGGGCCGAGGCGTTCCAGCTTCCCCCGCTCAGCCTGCTGCAGGCGCCCGACCCGACCGAGCGGCGGATCTCGACCGCGGAGCTCCAGGAGAACGCCGAGACGCTCCGGCGCAAGCTCCTCGACTTCGAGGTGGAGGGGCGGATCGTCCAGGTGAGCCCCGGGCCCGTGATCACCGCCTACGAGTTCGAGCCGGCGCCCGGCGTGAAGATCAGCCGCGTGGTGAACCTGGCCGACGACCTCGCGCTGGCCCTCAAGGCGGCCTCGGTGCGGATCGTCGGCCCCATCCCGGGGCGGGGCACGGTCGCCATCGAGGTCCCGAACCCGGAGCCCGCGCTCGTCTACCTGCGGGAGATCTTCGCCTCCCCCGACTTCGCCGCGGCCACCCGGCGCCTGCCGCTCGCCCTCGGCAAGGACGTCACGGGCGGCCCGGTGGTCGCCGACCTCGCCGCGATGCCGCACCTGCTCGTGGCCGGGGCGACCGGCACGGGCAAGTCGGTGGGGCTCAACGCGATGATCCTCTCGATCCTCTTCAAGATGACGCCGGCCGAGGTGCGCTTCCTGCTCATCGACCCCAAGCGCCTCGAGCTCTCCGTCTACGAGGGGATCCCGCACCTGCTCGCCCCGGTCGTCACCGACGCCAAGGAGGCCGCCGCCCGCCTGCGCTGGATCGTGGGCAAGATGGACGAGCGCTACCGGCTGCTCCAGGCCCGGCAGGTCCGCCACATCGAGGGCTACAACCGCGCCGTGGAGCCCGGCGAGCGGCTGCCCTACTGGATCGTCGTGATCGACGAGCTCGCCGACCTCATGATGGTCTCGGCGGGCGAGGTGCAGACCGCGCTCGTGCGCCTGGCGCAGATCGCGCGCGCCGTGGGCATCCACCTGATCGTCGCCACCCAGCGCCCCTCGGTGGACGTCGTGACGGGCCTGATCAAGGCCAACTTCCCCACGCGCATCGCCTTCCAGATGGCCTCGCGGGTGGACTCGCGCACGGTGCTCGACGCCAACGGCGCCGAGCAGCTCCTCGGGCGGGGGGACATGATCTTCGTCCCCCCCGGCGCCACCCGGCCGATGCGCGTGCACGGCGCCTGGGTCTCGGACGAGGAGGTCAAGGCGGTCTGCGAGTTCCTGCGCCGCCAGGGGACCGCGGTCTACGAGGAGGTCGTGCTCCCCGCCGAGGACGGCCCGGGGGCCGAGGGCGGGGCGGACGCCGAGCGCGACGACCTCTACTGGGAGTGCGTGCGCCTGGTCGTCGCCCAGCGCCAGGCCTCGATCTCGTTCCTCCAGCGCCGCATGGGGCTCGGCTACCCCAAGGCCGCGCGGTTCATCGACATGATGGAGCAGGACCGCATCATCGGCCCGGGGCAGGGCGCCAAGCCGCGCGAGATTCTGGTGGGCCCGGAGTACCTGGCGCGCCTCGGGAAGTAGGGCCGCTCAGGCGAGCGCGGCGCGCACCCGCTCCGGCGTGAACGGCAGCTCGCGCACGCGCCGGCCCGTGGCGTCGAAGATCGCGTTGGCGATCGCCGGCGCCACCGAGAGCACCACGGGCTCGCCCGCGCCCTTGGGGGTGAGTTCGGGCCGGTTGAGCAGCACGACGTCGATCTCCGGGACCTCGGGAAAGGTGAGGATCGGGTAGCTCGCCCAGTCCACGCTCGTGACCCGGGCCCGGTCGAAGGTGACGCGCTCCTTGAGCGCCCAGCTGGTGGCCTGGATCGTGCCGCCCTCGACCTGGTTGCGCACGCCGTCGGGGTTGATCATGAGCCCGCAGTCGTGGGCGACCGTGACCTTCGTGACCCGCACCTGCCCGGTGCCGCGGTCCACCTCCACCTCGGCGACGTGGGCGACGTAGCTGGCGGCCTCGGGGTCGTGGTAGAGCGACACGGCCACCCCCATCCCGCGCCCGCTCGGCCCCACGTGCGGCCGCCAGCCCGCGCGCCGCGCGGCGGTCTCGAGCACCGCGCGGGCGCGGGCGTCGGTCAGGTGCCGGAGCCGGAACTCCACCGGGTCGGCCTTCGCCGCCGCGGCGAGCTCGTCCATGAACGCCTCCATGGCGAAGGCGTTCTGCGGCCGGTAGACCCCGCGCAGGAACCCGGTGCGGAGCGGCGAGGCCTTGAGCCGCGTGGTCAGGCGCTGCTGGGCGATCGCGTAGAGCGGGTTCAGGTTGCGGTAGGGCCCGATGGGCCAGACCGGGAAGGGCGCGACCGGCTGGTTCCGCGTCGCGTGCCAGACCCGGGCCGCGAGCGCGAGCACGAACCCCTGGGCGTCGAGGCCCGCCTCGAGCTCGATGACCTGCGGCGGCCGGTAGGGGCTCCAGCCGAACTCCTCCTGGCGCATCCACTGCACGCGCACCGGGCGCGCCAGCCTCTGCGAGAGCAGGGCGGCCTCGATCTCGACGTCGATGTCGAGCCCGCGCCCGTAGACGCCGCTGCCTTCGAGGAACCGGATGACGACCCGCTCGGGCGGCAGCCCCAGCGCCTGGGCCACGCGCGTGCGGGCGAGGAACGGCCACTGCGTGGCCGTCCACACGGTCGCGCCCGTGGGCTGGACGTCGGCCACGGCGCAGGGCGGGCCGATCGGCGCGTGCGACTGGAACGGCGTGCGGTAGACGGCGCGCACGCGCGTGACCGCGGCCTCCTCGAGGCGCTCGTCCACGAGCTCGTCGGCGCGGACGGTGACCTCCGGCGCGGCGTCGCGCAGCATCCAGTCCCAGAGCTCCTCGACGGGGACGAGGGTCGGCGTCTCCTGCCAGACGGCCCGCTCGCGGAGCGCGGCCACGGCGGCCACGGCCTGCTCCTCGCGCTCGGCCACCACGGCCACGAAGTCGCCGGGCTGGAGGAAGTAGACCTTGTCGAGCCGCGGGTCGCCCGGGAAGTAGAACGGCACGACGGCCAGGACCCCCGGCAGGGCGCGCACGGGCCCGGCGTCGAGCGCGGTCAGGCGCGCGCCGAAGCTCGGCGCGCGGAGGATGCGCGCGTGGACCATGCCCGGCACGCGCAGGTCGTGGACGAACATCGGTTGGCCGGTCGCCTTGCCGGGGATGTCGACGCGGGGCACGGGCTGGCCGACGATCCGGTACTCGCGCGGCGGCTTCGTCGGCGCCTGGCCCGTGACGACGCGGCGGAACTGCCGGCCGCCGATCAGCTCGCCGTAGGTCACGCGGCGGCCGGGCTGGCCGCGGACGCTCACCACGCCGTCGCGGACCTCGAGCTCCGCGGCCGGCACGTCCAGGCGCTGCGCGGCGAGCTCGAGCAGGGCCTGCCGCGCCTCGGCCGCCGCCGCGCGCAGCGCGGCCCCGCCCGCGTTGATCGTGTCGCTGCTGGCGGTGAAGCGCTGGTCCGGCACGCGGTCGGTGTCGCCCTCGACCATGCGGATCCGGGCGAGCGGCACGTCGAGCTCCTCGGCCACGATCTGGGCGAGCGCGGTGCGCACGCCGGTGCCGAGCTCGACCTTGCCGGTGAAGACGGTCACGGTGCCCTCGGGGTCGATCCGGATCCAGGCGTCGAGCGCCGGGGTCGTCTTGAGGTGATTCAGGGCCTCGCCCGGCACCTTCATCCGGTGGGCGGCCGCGGCGGCCGGCCCCGCGTCGCGCGCCAGCGTGAAGGCCACGACCAGGGCCCCGCCGCCGGCCAGGAAGTCGCGGCGCGAGAGGTCGCCGCTCATCGCCGCAGCGCGGCCGCCGCCCGCCGCACCGCGCGCAGGATGCGCGGGTGGGCCCCGCAGCGGCAGAGGTTACCGGCGAGCGCCTGGCGGATCTCGGCCTCGGTGGGGCTCGGCGTCCGGGCCAGGAGCGCCGCCGTGGTCATGATCATCCCGTTCAGGCAGTAGCCGCACTGGGCGGCCTGCTCGTCGATGAAGGCCTGCTGGACCGGGTGCGGCCGGTCCGGTGTCCCGAGCCCCTCGAGCGTGGTGATCTCGCCCCGGGCCTGGGCGACGGGGGTGACACACGAGCGGATGGCGGTCCCGTCCAGCAGCACCGTGCACGCGCCGCACTGGGCCAGCCCGCAGCCGAACTTCGGCCCGTTGAGCTGCAGGTCGTTGCGCAGGACGTAGAGGAGCGGGGTGTCGGGGTCGAGCTCGAGCGTGTGGGCGCGTCCATTCACCCGCAGCGTGACGCTCGCACGCGCCATCGCAAGCCCTCCCGGCGGCGGCCGACCCGGTGCGGCCGTCACAGTAGGGCGCCGGCCGCCGGCCTGTCAAGCGGCGGCGCGCCGCCTCAGCCCGGCGGTCGACGGTGCGCCCCGGGACCGTGGCCGCCGCCGAGGACCATGACGCCGATCAGAAGCCCGAGCAGGCCGACGGCGATCGCCAGCCCCTTGGCCCAGCCCGGGGCGTCGGCCCACGGCTGGCCGGCGACCGCGCGCGCGTACCGCCGCGCGCCCCAGGGCGTCAGCCCGGGCGGCTTGCGGACGCCCAGGGCCGTGGTCGCGAGCAGGACGAGGAGGCCGCCGGCGGCGTGCGCCGCGAGCGAGCGCACCAGGCTCACGAGGTCGTCGCCGAGGGTCGGTGACGCGGTCGCGATCTGCGCGAGGTCGCGAACCGCCGGGAGCTTCAGGAGCAGGACGGCGGTTGCCAGGCTCGCGAGCACGGCCTTGGCCAGGACCCAGTAGTGGCGGACCAGGCCCCACGGCGTTCCGAGCGACTGAATGACCCCGGTAAGGAGTGAGGCCAGACTCAGCGGAAGGATGGCGAACCAGGCGGTCAGCGCCATCGCCACGCAGGCCCCGCGCACGGTGAGCGCGTCGCGCCCGATGAGCGCGGCGACGGCGAGCACCAGGAACGCCGCGACCGCGCCGAGCCACCCCACGGCAGTGGCCACGTGGGCCGTCAGGACGAACGTGCGCAGGCCGGGCCTCAGCGTGCGTGCAACTGTTGGCCCCTCCCGACTCGCAGCAGCGTCGACCCGATCCTTCCCGGGGGACGAAGCCTACCACGCGCGGCCCAGTGGGAGGACGCGCGACGCCGCGTCTGGACACCACGAGCCGTGGGCGACGGCGGGCGTGGGCGGCGGGGACGTCGGCGGCTCGCCGCGGCCTCAGACTCATCTTCGACAGTTGGAGCTCCGCTCGCTGGTGGTCATTGCCGATGCATCGCGCACTTGGCCGCCGTCAGCGCGGTCGTCGGCCCGAAAGGCAGTGGTACGCAGGTCGGCCCGGCGGCGGCGAGCCACCCGCGGCCGCCGCGACGCGCTGGTCGCCACCGGCGCGCTGGACGACCTCATTCGCAGCCCCACCAGGTTCAGCGGGCAGCGACGCGTCGTGGAGCGTGTCCGCCAGGACGGGCTGCAGGCCCATACCGCGCGGGCCCGGGGCCCGGCGCTGGTCTTCGGCCGCCTGTGGGAGCAGCAGGGCCTGCCCGAGATCCTGGCCCGCCTGGCCCAGGGCCGCCGCGTCGGGTTCGACCTCGAGCGCGCCGCCTTCCTGCTCGCGCTGCAGCGGCGGTGTGCGCCGGGCAGCGACCGGCCGGGCGCGGCGTGGCTGCGCGCCATTGAGTGCCCCGGCGCCGAGGCCCTGGCGCTCCAGCATCTCTACCGGACGGTGGGTTCCTGGCCGGGGCCCGGGCGGAGGTGGAGCGCGAGCTCTTCCTGCGGGACCGGGACCTGTTCGCGTCGACGTCGGATCTGGTGTTCATCGACCCCACCAGCACCTTCGTCTGGCGGACCGAGGAGGGGCCCTCTGGCGGCGCGGGTACTCCCGCGACCGGCGCTCCGATCAGCCGCAGGTGATCATCGGCCTGGCCGTGGATCGCCACGGCTGGCCGATCGCCCGGGAGATCCTGCCGGGCCACACCGACGACCGCACCGCCTTCACCCGCCGGCGGTCGTCACCCCGCCGGGGCCGGCGCCAGCGGCGTCACCACCGCCGAGGACGGAGCCCACCGTCGAGGTCCTTGCGGAGTGGTAAAGTCCGCGCGCCGCCCCGTAACTACCCGGAGTTGCAGCAGTCTCGAAACGACACTGTCGAAGGTGCGTCAGAGGTTGGCGACGACCGCGCGCTGGCACTCGAGGAACGCGACCGAGAGCGGGTCGCGGGGGCGCGGCAGCGGGACCGGCACGATCGCGCGGACGGTACCGGGGTGCGGGGTGAGGACGACGATGCGGTCGGCCAGGTAGACCGCCTCGGCGACGTTGTGGGTCACGTAGATCACCGTCTTGCGCGTCTCGCGCCAGACGTCCACCAGCAGGCGCTGCATCTCGTCGCGCGTGAGCGCGTCGAGCGCGGCGAAGGGCTCGTCCATCAGGAGCACGGAGGGGTTGTACGCGAGCGCGCGGGCGATGGCGACGCGCTGCTGCATGCCGCCCGAGAGCTGGTGGGGGTAGGCGTCGGCGAAGGCCTCGAGGTTGACGAGCTTCAGGAAGCGCAGGGCGATGGCCGCCCGCTCCGCCCGGGGCACCCCCTTCATCTCGAGGCCGAACTCGACGTTCCGGCGCGCCGTCCGCCAGGGGAAGAGCTGGGCGAAGTCCTGGAACACGACGCCGCGGTCGAGCCCCTTGCCCGTGACCGGGCGGCCGCCGATGAGCACCTGGCCGCGCGTGGGCGTCAGGAAGCCCGCCACCAGGTTCAGCAGCGTCGTCTTGCCGCAGCCGCTCCGGCCGAGCACGCAGACGAACTCCGAGGGCGCCACGCCGAAGCTCACGTCGTGGAGGGCGAGCACGCGACGCCCGTCGGTGACGTACTCGAAGGCGAGGTCGCGGAGCTCGATGGCCTCCACGCTCAGGCGCCCGCGGTGCGCACCATGCCCCACCGCCCGACCGTGCGGCGCTCGAGGGCCTGGAAGGCCAGCCGCTCGACGCCGAGGCCGAGGAGCCCGATGACGACGAGGGCGGCGAGCATGACGTCGGCGTTCAGGAATTCCCGGGCGTCGAAGATCACCCACCCGAGCCCCCAGCTCGTCGCGGCGATCATCTCGCCGCCCACCACCGCGATCCAGCCGCGGGCGAAGGCCTGGCGCAGGCCGGCGATGACGAAGGGCAGCGCGGCCGGGAGCACGACGGCGCGGAAGAGCGTGCCGCCGCGCGCCCCCATCGCCTCGGCCGCCCGGATCCAGAGCCGGTTCACCGAGCGGACGCCCGTCCAGGTGTTCAGGACGAAGGGGAACGTCGCCGCGTAGCAGACGAGCGCGATGGCGGCGGCGTCGCCGAGCCCGAACCAGAGGATGAAGACCGGCACCCAGGCGAGCGACGGGATCGGCGAGAGCACGCTCACCAGCGGCAGCACGAAGCGCTCGGCCCAGCCGACGCGGCCCATGAGCAGGCCCACCGGGATCCCGACGAGCGCGGCCAGCCCGAGGCCGACGAGGATCCGGAAGAGCGTCGCGGCCACGTGGAGGGCGAGCGAGCCGTCCAGGGTCATCCGCCCCAGCGCCTCCGCGACGCGGAGGGCGGAGGGCGTGAGCGCGGTGGCGAAGGCCCCGCTGCGCGCGAAGGCCTCCCACACGGCCACGGCGACCGCCGCCGAGGCGAGCGTGCCCGCGAGGGCGCGGCGCGTCCTCACGCCGTCAGCATCCCCCACCGGACGACCGTGTAGCGCTCCACGCGCTCGAAGACGAGCTTCTCGAGCCCGAGGCCGACGAGCCCGATCACCGCGATGCCCGCCAGCATCACGTCGGTGGCGAGGAACTCGCGCGCGCCGAAGATGACCCAGCCGAGCCCGACCCGGACCGCGGTCAGCATCTCCACGGCCACGAGCACCCGCCACGCGCGGGCCAGGCCGAGCCGGAGGCCGGTGAGCACGTAGGGCAGGGCGGCGGGCAGGACCACGGCCCGGAACAGGTGACGCTCGCGCGCCCCCATGGCCAGCGCCGCGCGGAGCCAGATCTCCTTGACGGCCTTGACGCCCGTCCAGGTGTTCACGGCGACGGGGAAGGCCGCCGCGAAGCCCACGAGCAGGACCGCGGGCAGGTCGCCGAGGCCGAACCAGATCACGAAGAGCGGCGCGTAGGCGAGGCCCGGGATCGGGTTGCCCACGCTCACCAGGGGCAGCAGGAGGTCCTCGGCGCAGCGCGACCGGCCCATGGCCAGGCCGATGGCGACGCCGACGACGGCCCCGAGCGCGAAGCCGAGCCCGAGGCGGGCGAGCGTGGCGGCCGCGTGCAGCGGCAGGATGCCCTCGGCCGTCAGGCGGACGAACGTGGCCGCGATCGTCCCGACGCCCGGGAACAGGCGCGGCGGAAACGGCCCCCAGGTGGCGAACGCCTGCCACGCCAGGGCGACGACCACGAAGGGCAGCGCGAGCTGCCCGAGCCGCGCGACGCGGTGGCCGGGCGCGATCGGACCCCTCAGCGGAGGCGCGGGCGTCGGCCGCGGGCGCCCACGGTCGTCAGCGGGCCGCCAGGGCCTGCCGGAGCAGCTCCTTGTTCAGGGCCTTGCCGAGGTCGGGCACGGCCCGGATCCGGTCGCCGGAGCCCGCCGGCGCGGCGACCATCTCGCGGGCCATCTCGGTCAGGTACCGCTCCATCGCCGGCGTGATCTCGGGCTCCCACTTCATGCGGCGCAGCGCCCGATCGATCACGGGCAGCGGGACCTCGCGGCCGAGCGACTTCAGGTCGTCGAGGTAGACGGCCGCGGCCCGCTCGGGCTCCTCCGTGAGCAGCCGCACGGCGCGCAGCCAGCCGCGCAGGTACGCCACCACTGCCTGCGGCTGTTCCTGCACGATCCGGATCGTCGCCGTGGTCATGAACGGCATGACGTCGTACCGGCAGAAGTCCTCGAGCGAGCGGATGATCCCCTCGTGCTCGCCGATGGCCACGAAGGGATCGGCCAGCGCCACGGCGTCCACGGCGCGGGCGACCAGGCTGGGGATGCGGTCCTTGGCGTCGGGGATGTTGGCGACCTGCACGTCGCCGGGCTTGAGGCCGTAGGCGGGCAGGACCTTGGTCAGGAAGACGAACTCCGTGATCGTCCCCTTGGGGAGCCCGACCTTCCGGCCCTTGAGCTGCGCCACGCTGGTGATGTCCGAGGCCTTCGCCACCACGACGTGGTTGGTGCCGCAGAAGTACGAGTTGACCCCGATGGCGACGTAGGGGACGCCCTTGTCCAGGCCGACCAGGAAGGGCGTGGGCGCGGTGTTGTTGATGTCGATCTGGCCGGCGATCATCGCGTCGCGGCCTTCCTTGCCGAGCGCGAACCGACGCCACTGCACGTCGAGCCCTTCCTGCTTGAAGTACCCCTGGCGGATGGCGATCACGTCCGGGGCGCCCATGAGCTGCGTGTGGACGCCCAGGCGGACCACGAGGGGCTTCTGCGCGGCCGCGGGCGGCGGGGCCGCGAGGCCGGAGCCGAGCGCGATCAGCCAGGAGCCGAGAGCGGCGAACGCGAGCGGGAGGCGCGAGCGCTGCATGGGTCTCCCTCCTGCCATGCGGCGGACCCCGCGGGGCCGCGGGCGCTGCGAGGTGGCGGCACTCTAGGCGCCGCGCGCGAGGCTTGTCAAGGCGCCGCGCGGCGGGCGCCGCCTCCGGACGGCCGGCCGCGGGTCGTGCGCGCGCGGGTTTGACACGTCGGCGCCCGGCTCCTAGAGTGACGGCCGTCGTGAGCCGCGCCGCTCGTCCGGCCGCACGCCGTCACGCCGTCGCGCTGCTCGCCCTGCTCGGGCTCTGGGTGGCGCTGACCGCGTCCGCGGGGCTGTCGATCCTCTGGCGCGCGGCGGTGCTCTCCTGGGACGACCCCGTCACCCAGCTCCAGGACGAGGTCGCCTCGCAAGGGGTGCTCGACGCCCACGCCTTCCGCCGGGCCCTCGAGCACGTCACGGCCGCGCGCCAGCCGGCCGGGCGCCTGCTCCTGCCGCCGGGCGGCGCGCGCGGCGACCAGGCCGCGCGCGGCTCGCACCTCAGCCGCTCGCCTCCCGCCCGCTGATCGGCCGCCCGCGGCCGTCCCCTGACCACGGCGCGCGCGGCGCCCGGCCGGGGACGGCCCCGAGACGGCCGGCGGCCGATGCCGGGTCGTCGCCCACCCCGGACCACCACGACGGCGCGCCGCGACGGCGGCGGGAGGTTTCGTCATGAGTGCCGAGCAGATCGTCGCGCTCCTGGTCATCATCGCCGTGTTCATCGGGCTGATCGCGTACCGCACCCGCGCCGACCGGCGCCGGGACGGGCGCGGCGCCCCGCAGGGCCGGTCGTGAGCCCGGGCCGACGCGAGGTCGACCCGCCGTGCCCTCCCACCCCGGGATGGCCCCCCTGGATGGACGGTCGGGCGCGGGCCGAGGCGCGCGCGGGCGGTGACCGGCCGCGACTGGGGTAGGATCGGGGGCGCGTCCCGAGCCCCGGGCGCGCGCGCCGCGCGCCGCGCGGCGCGACCCCTCCCCCGACGGAGGCGACGATGAGCGAGGCGAAGCGCGAGGCCAGTCGGCGGCCGGCGGCGCGTCACATGCGGCTGCTCGCCCACCACGAGCTCAACGGGCGCGGCAACGGCGGCGAGGGGCTCGCGCTCCAGCTCACCGCGGACGGGCGCCGCATCCTCTGGACCGCGCACGAGTCGGCGCCGACCAACGTCACGGCCGTGGACGTCACGGACCCGCGCAAGCCGCGGGTCGTCACCCAGACCGACCTGCCGCACGCGCGCATGCGCTCGAACTCGCTCGACCTCGTGGGCGACCTCCTCGTCGTCGCCTACCAGACGAGCGCGCCCGGCCTCACCCCGGCCGGGTTCGAGATCTTCGACGTCAGCGACCCCGCCAAGCCCCGCACGGTCGGGTTCTTCGATGCCTCCGGCCCCGCCTCCCGGGGCGTGCACCACCTCTGGTTCGTCGACGGCGCCTACGTGCACATGAGCGCCGGCGCGCCCGACTTCACGCCCCGCAACCCGCGCGACGACCAGTGCTACCGGATCGTCGACGTCCGCAATCCGAGCCGCCCCGAGGAGGTCGGGCGGTGGTGGCTGCCCGGCACGCGCGAGGGGGACCCGGAGCCGCCGCCGCCGCGCCACCCGGTCTTCGACTCCGGCTTCCGCGCGCACAACACCAACGTCTACCCGCGGCGGCCCGACCGGGCGTACATCGGCTACCTGGACGGCGGCGCCGTCGTGCTGGACATCGCCGACATGAGCCGCCCGCGGCTGGTGTGCCGCTGGGACTACCACCCGCCGTTCCCCGGGTTCACGCACACGGTCCTGCCGCTCTTCGACCGGGGCCTGCTCGTCGTCAGCGACGAGTCGATCGTCGACGGGGCGCGCGACTGGCCCAAGCTCGTCTGGATCGTGGACGTCCGCGAGGAGACGAACCCGGTCCCGATCGCGACCTGCCCCATGCCGCCCCTGGCGGAGTACGCCGGTCGCGGGGGGCGCTTCGGCGCCCACAACCTGCACGAGAACCGTCCCGGCCCGACCGCCTTCGTCTCCGAGGAGCTGGTGATCGGCACGCTCTTCAACGGCGGCGTCCGGGTCTGGAGCCTCGCCGACCCGTTCCGGCCCGAGGAGGTCGCCTACTATGTGCCTCCGCCGCCGCGCAAGTCGCCCGTCGGCGCCATCCAGCTCAACGACGTCCTGGTCGACGAGCGCGGCGTCGTCTACGCGGTCGACCGGCTCGTCGGCGGCCTCTACGTGCTCGAGCTCAGGCTCTGAGGGGCCGGCGCGGCCGGCCCACATCGCGGCCCGCGGCCGCGGACGGAGGAGGACCCATGCCCACGATCACGATCCAGTGGTACGCCGGACGCACCGTCGAGCAGAAGCGCGCGCTCGTGGCCGCCATCACCGAGGCCATGGTGCGGATCGGCAAGACGACCCCCGACCAGGTGCACATCGTCTTCCACGACGTGGACCGCACCAACTGGGGCGTCGGCGGCACGCTCGCGAGCGACTAGCGCCATGGCCCGCATCGCGCTCGTCGAGCGGCGCGAGCAGGTGGCCCCGGAGCACCGGGCCGTGTGGGACCGGATCGACGCGAGCCGTGGCCAGGTCGCGGGCCCGTTCGCCGTGCTGCTCTGGAGCCCCGAGGTGGCGGACCGGACGGCGGCGCTCGGCGCCTACATCCGGTTCGCCTCGCGCCTGGACCCGCGCGACCGCGAGCTCGCGATCCTCGCGGTCGCGCGCGCCCTGGACTGCGCGTACGAGTGGGCAGCCCACGTGCGCGAGGCGCGCCGGGTCGGGGTCCGCGAGGAGGCGATCGCCGCGGTGCGCGAGCGCCGGGCGGCGGCGGGCCTCACGCCCGAGGAGGCCGCCATCGTCGAGTACGCGCGCCAGCTCCTCGACCGCCACCGCGTGGAGGGCGCGCTCTTCGAGGCCCTGCGCGCCCGCCTCGGCCCGGAGCGGCTCGTGGAGCTCACGGCGACGATCGGCTACTACGCGATGATCGCCTGCACGCTCAACGCCTTCGAGGTCACCCCGCCGGCCGACGCCGAGGCGCTGCCGCCCTGAGCGGGGCTCGAGGCACCGAGGCCCCGAGCGCCCGCGTCGTCCCCCACGTCGAGGGCGACCGTCCCCGGCGCGGCGGGCGAGGGCGCCGCCTTGCCCGCCGCCCGCGGCGTGTGGCAGAGTCCCCGCCGTGCCGACGCTCGGGCTCGTCAACATCGGCGCGCTGGCCACGGGCGTGCTCGAGGCGCCGCGCCTCGAGGCCGAGTCGATCCTGGTCGAGGACGGCCGCATCGCGGCGCTGGGCGCCGCGAGCCGCACGGGTGCCGCCGGCGCCGACGTGGTCGTCGACTGCCAGGGGACGACGGTGCTGCCCGGGCTGATCGACTCGCACTGCCACGTCGTGCTCGGCGACTACACGCCGCGCCAGAAGACGGTCGACTTCCTCGAGTCCTACGTCCACGGCGGGATCACCACGGTCGTCTCCGCCGGCGAGGGCGTCCACGCGCCCGGGCGCCCGCACGACCCCGTCGGCGCCCGGGCGCTCGCCATCGCGGCGGCCAAGTGCTTCGCGAACTTCCGGCCGGGCGGCATGAAGGTCGCGGCCGGCACGGTGGTGCTCGAGCCGGGGCTCGCCGACGCGGACTTCGCCGAGATGGCCGCGCACGGCGTCCGCTACGCCAAGTACGGCTTCGGCGGCTGGGCCGACCCGCGCGACGGCGCGCCCGAGGTCCGCCGGGCGCAGGCGCACGGGCTCGTCGTCATGTGCCACAGCGGCGGGGTCTCGATCCCGGGCTCGAGCGCGATCACCGCCGAGGTGCTGCTCGCGCTGCGGCCCGACGTCTGCGGGCACGTCAACGGCGGGACCACCGCGCTCGAGGACGAAGGCGTGCGCCGGATCGTCACCGAGAGCGCCATGGCGCTGCAGCTCGTGCAGGCCGGCAACCTGCGCGCCGCGCTCGAGATCCTGCGCCTGGCGCGCGCGGTGGGCGCGCTCGACCGCGTCTGCGTGGGCAGCGACACCCCGACGGGCACCGGCGTCATGCCGCTCGGCGTGCTGAAGTCCGTGTGCGAGCTCGCCGCGCTCGGCGACCTCGACCCGGCCCAGGCCGTGGCGCTCGCCACCGGCAACAACGCGCGGCTCTTCCGCCTGGCGACCGGTGTCCTCGCCGCGGGGCGCCCGGCCGACCTCGTCGTCTGCGACGCCCCGGTCGGCTCGGCGGCCGCCGACGCCCTCGGCGCCATCGCGCGCGGCGACATCCCCGGGATCTCGTGCGTGGTGATCGACGGCGAGGTGCGCGTGGGCCGGAGCCGCAACACCCCGCTCGCCCGACGGCTGGCCGCCGTCCGCGCCGGCGGCGGGGCCCGCGCGCTCTGGTAGAGTGAGACCGTGCGCGGTGCGCTCTCGCTCCTGGCCCTGGTGCTCGTCGCGTCGCCGTCGGTCGCCGCCGGCCGGACGCTGGACGAGGTCGTGCGCGAGCTCGAGCGCGCGTGGGCCCGCGTGACCGACCTGCGCGCGGAGTTCTCGCAGACCGCGTTCAACCGGAGCCTGAACTCGACGATCCCGGCGCGGGGCGTCGTCTACCTCAAGCGTGGGGGCAAGCTCCGCTGGGAGTACAGCGAGCCCACGCCTCAGGAGATCGTTTCCGACGGCACCACGCTCTGGGTCTACACCCCCGCCCTCAACCAGGTGAACGTCGGGCGGGCCCCCGAGGTGCTGGCCGGCCCGGCGGGCAGCTTCCTGGCCGGGCTCGGTCGGCTGCGGGAGCACTTCCTCGTCCGCTTCCTGAACCCGGCGGCGCCCACCGACCCCGAGGGCAACGTGGTCCTCGACCTCCGGCCCCACGAGCCGCTGCCCACGCTCGCGCGGCTGATCCTCGTGGTCGCGCCCGGCCGCTGGGAGGTGCGCAAGGCGGTGGTCTACGACAGCTTCGACAACACGGTGACGATGACCTTCACCCGCACGGAGGTCAACCGGGGGCTCAGCGACGCGCTCTTCACCTTCGTCCCGCCCCCGGGCGTGGCCACCGTGCCCCTGCGCTGAGCGCCGATGAAGGTCCACCTCACCACGCTCGGCTGCCCGAAGAACCAGGTGGACTCCGAGCTCATGCTCGGCATGCTCGCGGCCGCGGGCGTGCCGCTCGCGGAGCGGCCCGAGGACGCCGACTGCCTCATCGTCAACACCTGCGCCTTCATCGACCGGGCGCGCGAGGAGTCGGTCGCGACCATCCTCGAGCTGGCCGAGCTCAAGGCGGCCGGGCGCGCCCGCACGCTGATCGTCACCGGGTGCCTCGCGCAGCGCTACGGCCGGGAGGTGATGGCGGAGATCCCCGAGGTGGACGCGATCCTCGGGACCTCGGGGCTCGAGCGGATCGTGGACCTCGTCCGCCAGGCGGGGCGGCGGGACTGGGCCACGGGGGCGCCCCCGGGCTACCTCTACGACGCCGCGACGCCGCGCCGGCTCGCGGGCCGGGTGCCCTACGCCTACGTCAAGATCGCCGAGGGCTGCGACATGGGCTGCACCTTCTGCGCGATCCCGCGCTTTCGCGGCCGTCACCGCAGCCGACCGCTGTCGGACATCGTGCGCGAGGTCGAGGGACTCGCGGCCCGCGGGATCCAGGAGGCCATCCTCGTCTCCCAGGACACGCTCGCCTACGGGCGCGACCTGCCGGGCAACGGCGACATCGGCGACCTGCTCCTCGCGCTCTCGGAGACGCGGATGCCGTGGATCCGCGTGCTCTACCTCCACCCGGCGCACGTCACCGACCGGCTGATCGCCCGGTGGGCCCGGGCCCGGGTGCTGCCGTATCTGGATCTGCCGATCCAGCACGCCGACGACGCCCTCCTGCGCGCCATGCGTCGCGGCGTGACCGCGCGGCGGATGAAGGAGGTCATCGCCCGCTTCCGCGACGCGATCCCGAACCTCACCGTGCGCACCACGGTGCTCGTGGGCTTCCCCGGCGAGACCGAGGCCGCGTTCGAGCGCCTGCTCGCGTTCCTCGACGAGGTGCGCTTCGACCGCGTCGGCGTCTTCACGTTCTCGCCCGAGGAGGGGACCCCGGCACCCGCGCTGCCCGACCCGGTCCCGCCGGAGGTCGCCGCCGAGCGGGCCGCGGCCGTGCAGGAGTTCCAGGACGGGCTCGTCTGGGAGCGGCAGCAGCGCCTGGTGGGCACCGTGGCCGAGGTGCTCGTGGACGGGCCGAGCCAGGACCCGGCCTTCGCGTGGGAGGGGCGCACGGCCGGCCAGGCGCCCGAGATCGACGGCGTGGTCTACCTCCGCGGGCGCGTCGAGCCCGGGCGCTTCGCCCGCGTGCGGATCGTCGCCGTCGAAGGCTACGAGCTCGTGGGCGAGCCCGTGGCGGCCCTGCGCGGCTAGGCGCGGGCGGGCGGTGTCCGGCGGGGAGCCCGAGGCCGTGCCGCGCCGGGGCCCGCTCGGTACCGCCGACCGCGTCGCGCTCGCGGTGGCGACGCTGGCCGGGGTGGGGTACGCGCCCCTGGTGCCGGGCACAGTGGGGAGCGCGCTCACCGCGGCGGTCGTCGGCGCGGTGCAGCCGCGCCGCCCCGCGCTCGCCCTGGCCGCCGGGCTCGTCGCGCTCGCCGGCGCCTGGGCCGCGGGGCGGGCCGAGCGCGTGCTGGGCGCCAAGGACGCGCGGCCGATCGTGATCGACGAGGTCGCGGGCATGGCCGTCAGCGCGCTCGCCGTGCCGCCCGCGCCCCTGCCGCTCGCGCTCGCCTTCGTGCTCTTCCGCCTCTTCGACGTCACCAAGCCGTTTCCCGCCCACCGGAGCCAGCGCCTGCCCGGCGGCCTCGGCGTCATGGCCGACGACCTGATCGCGGGCGCCTACGCGCTGGCGGCGCTGGCGGCGCTGCGCGTGCTCGCCGAGTGGCCGTGAGCGGCCTGCGCGTGCACGTGGTCGTGGTCGGTCCCCGCTCGGGCGCCGCCGACGACGGTCTCGCGGCGCTCCAGGCGCGCCTGGCCGCGGCGGGCGCGCCCGTCGTCGGCCGCAGCTACGTGGAGGACGACGAGGGGGCGCTCGAGAGCGTGCTCGGCGTCGGCGCCGGCCTCACCGTGATCCTGGCGGCCGCGGCCGGCGCCGCCGCCGACGTGGTGCGGCGCGTGGTGGCCCGCGCGGCCGGGGCGCGGCTCGTGCTGCACGAACGCCTGCTGGCCGCGCTCACCGAGGCCGCGCGCCGCGCCGACCGGCCGCTGCCGCGCGAGGCCGAGCGGCTCGCGGTCCTGCCCCAGGGCGCGACCGTCTGGCTGGCGCCCGACGCCGAGCCCGCCTGGTTCCTCGAGGCCGCCGGGCGCGCCTTCGCCGTGCTCCCCCGGGGCGGCGCGCTCGGGCCGATCGTCGAGCGCCACCTGGCCCCCTGGGTGGCGGCGCGCGCAGGGGGTCGGGCGGAGGTCGCGCGCACCTTCCGGCTCGCGGGGGTCACGCTCGCCGAGGTCGAGGAGCGGCTCACGGGCCTCCTCGGCGCGCTCACGCTCGAGCCCGGCACGGCCGCGGTGAGCGCCATGCCGGCCGAGGGCGACGTCTGGGTGCGGGTCCGCGCGCGGGGCGCCACGCCCGCGGCCGCCGAGCGCGCGCTCGCGGAGGTCGAGGCGCGGCTCCTGCCGCGGCTCGGCGAGGACTGCTACGGCCGGGACGACGAGACGCTCGAGCGCGTGGTCGGCCGCCTGCTGACCGCGCGCGGGCTCACGCTCGCGGTCGCCGAGTCGTGCACGGGCGGGCTCCTCGGCCACCGGCTCACCAACGTTCCAGGCGCCTCCGCGTACCTCGAGCGCGGCGTCGTCGTCTACTCGAACCGCGCCAAGCAGGAGCTGCTCGGCGTGCCCGAGGCGGTGCTGCGCACCCACGGCGCCGTGAGCGCGCCGTGCGCGGAGGCGATGGCCGACGGCGTCGTCAAGCGCTCGGGGGCCGCGTGCGGCGTGGCGATCACCGGGATCGCCGGCCCTGAGGGCGGCACGCCCGACAAGCCCGTCGGCACCGTCTTCGTGGCCGTGGCGACGCCGGGCGCGAGCACCGTCCGCCGGTATCGCTTCGCTGGCGACCGGGCGTCGATCAAGTGGCAGGCGACCCAGGCCGCGCTCGACCTGCTGCGGCGGTGCCTGCGCGCGGACGGTCCGCCCGCCTGAGCGGGCGCGGCGCGCCGCCGGTGCGTCTGTTCGTCGCCCTGCGCCTGCCGGAGCCCGTGCGCGCAGCGCTCGGCGCCGAGATCGAGCGCCTGCGGCGGCTCGCGCCGGCGATCGCCTGGGTGCCGCCCGAGAACCTCCACGTCACGCTCAAGTTCCTCGGCGACGTCGCCCCCGACCGCCTGGCCGCGGTCCACGCCGCGCTCGCCGACGCGACGGCGGAGGCGACGCGCTTCGACCTGGTGATCGAGGGCCTGGGCGCGTTTCCCGCGCCCGCGCGCCCGCGCGTCCTCTGGGCCGGGATCGGCGAGGGTCACGAGGCGCTCGCGGCGCTCGCCGGGCGCGTCGAGGCGGCGCTCGGCGCCGCCGGGTTCGCGCCGGAGGCCCGCCCGTACACGGGCCACGTCACGCTCGGCCGGGCGCGGGCGCCGCGGGCGGACCCCGCGCTCGCGGCCGCGCTCGCCGCGGCGCGCGCCCGGCGCTTCGGGCGCGTGCGCGTCGAGCGCGTGAGCCTCATGCAGAGCCACCTCCACCCGCGCGGGGCCCGCTACACGGAGCTCGCGGCCTGGGGCCTCGGCGGCTCCCGGGAGAACGTGGACGACCCCGGGTGAGATGCCCGACAGGCGCCGGCGGCGCGCTCGGCGAGCGCGCCCGGTCGCCGCGCCGCAACGTCGCGCGAATTCGTCTGGATCCTGCCGGGAGCGTCCGGGTGGGCGGGGATGGCAGGCCGCTTGCTGTTGGCCCGCCCGCGGGAGGTTCCCGCGCATGACCCGGCTCCTCGACACGCTGCACGCCGTGCTCGCCGGCGGGCGCCTGGCCTCGGTGCTTGACGCCCTGCTCCTCGCGCTCGGCGTCACCGCCACGGTGACCGCGGCGCTCCCGCTGCTCGCGCGCGTGGGGGCGCGCCGCCGGGCGTCGCCCCGCGCGCGTCGCGGGGCGTGGATCGCCCTCCTTCCGGCGCTCGCGCTCGCCGCGCCCGCACCGGCCTGCGCCGACGGGCCGGCCGCGCAGCTCGGGCAGCAGATCGGGCGTGTGCTCCGGATCCTCGAGGACCCGGCGCTCCGGGCGCCGGGCGCGGCGGCCGCGCGGCGCGCCGAGCTCCGCCGCGTGGCCGCCGAGGTCTTCGACGTGACGGAGATCACCAGGCGCGCGCTCGCGCAGCACTGGGCGGGCCGCACCGCGGCCGAGCGCGAGGAACTCGCGGGGCTGATGGCGGCGCTGCTCGAGCGCGCCTACCTCACGCGCCTCGAGCGCTACGAAGGGGAGCGCGTGAGCATCGTCGGCGAGCTCCTGGACGGCGACCTGGCGACCGTCCGCACGCGCATCGTGACCCGCCAGGGGACCGAGATCCCGGTGGATTACCGCCTGCACCGGGTCGGCGCGCGGTGGCTCGCCTACGACGTGGTCGTGGAAGGCGTGAGCCTGGTGGCGAACTACCGGGCCCAGTTCGCCCGGATCCTCCAGGGCCACTCCCACCAGGAGCTCGTGCGCCGGCTCCGGGCCCGCCTGGCCGAGCCCGAGGAGGCGGGGGACTTCCCCCGCGCCTCGCGCCGGTAGACGGCCGAGCCTCCCGGTCGCCCCGCCCACCGCCGACCCTGGGCGCCGTCGCCCGTCCGGCGCCCGTGACCACTACATCTCGTAGGCCCGACCGTCGCGAACTCCAGACATTGACGGGCCCTCCGGGCGCTCCTAGAATGCCGACCATGCACGTCCAGAAGGAGAAGCCCATGGCCGACATCAGGAGCGACCGTCGGCAAGCTCTCGAGCTCGCCATCGCCCAGATCGAGCGCCAGTTCGGCAAGGGCGCGGTCATGCGCCTGGGGTCCGGCGGGCCGCTCGAGGAGGTGGCGGTCATCCCCACGGGCGCGCTCTCGCTCGACGCGGCGCTCGGCATCGGGGGGCTGCCGCGGGGGCGCATCACCGAGATCTACGGGCCGGAGTCCTCGGGCAAGACGACCCTCGCCCTGCACGTCATCGCCGAGGCGCAGCGCCTCGGCGGCATCGCGGCCTTCATCGACGCCGAGCACGCGCTCGACCCGATCTACGCGCGCAAGCTCGGCGTCAACACCGACGAGCTGCTGATCTCGCAGCCGGACACGGGCGAGCAGGCGCTCGAGATCGCCGAGACGCTGGTCCGCTCGAACGCCGTGGACGTCATCGTCGTCGACTCGGTGGCGGCCCTCGTGCCGCGCGCCGAGCTCGACGGCGACATGGGCGAGGCGCTGCCCGGGCTCCAGGCGCGCCTCATGTCGCAGGCCCTGCGCAAGCTCACCGCCGCCATCTCCCGGTCGGGCACCGTGATGATCTTCATCAACCAGATCCGGGAGAAGATCGGCGTGATGTTCGGCTGCTTCTCCTACGCGACCCGCGTGACCCTCGCCGACGGCCGGCGCGAGAAGATCGGCACGATCGTGACCCGGCGGCTGCCGGTCGAGGTGCTCTCCTACGACCCTCGCACCGGACGGATCGCGCCGCGGCGGGTCGTGAACTGGTTCGACAACGGCCCCGCCGACCACTTCCTCCGGTTCGAGGTCGACGGCGGGCCGTCGGGGCCGCGGCGCTTCGCGGCCACGGCGAACCACGTCGTCTTCACGCCCCGGGGCCCGGTCCGGGCGGGCGAGCTCGCCGTAGGCGACGCCGTGCTCGTGGCCGTGCGGGACTACCGCCTCACGGAGGCGCAGGCGCAGGTCCTCCTGGGCGGGAGCCTCGGGGGCGGGGCCATCCGACCCGTGAGCCCCCTGGGGGCGCTGTTCCGCGTGAGCCACGGCGAGGCGCTCAAGGACTACCTCGCCTGGAAGCACGCCATGCTCCAGCCCCTGGTCGGGCCGATCCGACGGACCGGGCGGAGGTGGGGCTTCGCCACGCTCGCCTGCCCCGCGATCGCCGAGCTGATCGGGGGCGGCGAGGCGCCGGGCGGGCGGCGGGTCGACGGCGCGGTCCTCGAGCGGCTCGATGCCCGCGGCCTCGCGGTCTGGTACGGGGACGCCGGCGCCTACCGGGAGGCCTCCCCGGGGCGGGGCACGGCGGTGCTCTCCACCACGGCCCTCGCCCCCGAGTCACGGGCGCGCGCGCTCGTGCTGTTCGAGCGCCTCGGGGTGGGGCGGCCGCGCGACGACGGCCGCAGGTTCTGGTTCGACGCCGCCCAGACCGCCCGGCTCCACGCGCTGATCGCGCCCTACCTGCACCCTGCGGTGGACGGCAAGCTCCCCGCGAGCCTGCGCGGCCGGTTCGCCTGGCATCCCGCGGCCGAGGCGACGGGGCCGGGCGCGCGGGAGGTCCTCCGGGCGGTGCCGGCTCGCATCCTCCGCCGCACCGTCACGGTCGCGCGCCGGGCCCGGCGCTACGACCTCGCGGTCGACGGCCACCACACGTACCTCGTCGACGGCGTCGTCGTCCACAACTCGCCCGAAACGCAGCCGGGCGGGCGGGCGCTCAAGTTCTACGCGTCGATCCGCATCGACGTCCGGCGCACCGACACGATCAAGCAGGGCGCGGAGTCCATCGGGGTGCGCACGCGCGCCAAGGTGGTCAAGAACAAGCTCGCGCCGCCCTTCCGGGAGGCCGAGTTCGACATGATCTACGGCGAGGGGATCTCGCGGGCGGGCACGGTGCTCGACCTCGCCGTGGAGCACGGGATCGTCGAGAAGACCGGCACCTGGTACACGCTGAAGAACGAGCGCATCGGGCAGGGGCGGGAGAACGCCAAGAAGTTCCTCCAGGAGAACCCGGCCGTGCTCGCCGACCTGGAGGCCAAGGTGCGGGAGGCGCTCGGGCTGCGCACGCCGGCGCCCATCAAGTAGCGCCGTGGTCGACTTCGACCGGCTCCTCATCGCGAGCGTCGAGCGCGGTGCGTCGGACCTGCACCTCAAGCCCAACGCGCCCCCCATCCTGCGCGTCCACGGGCGCTTGCTGCCGCAGGCCGACCTGGGGGTCCTCACCGCGCAGGACATGGAGGCCATCGCCCGCCGCACGCTCTCCGAGCGGCTCTACGCCCAGCTCAAGGAGGGGCGCGAGATCGACGTGGCGTACGCGGTGCCCGACTTCGGCCGCTTCCGTGTCAACCTCTTCCTCGCGACCGGCCAGATCCGCGCCGTGCTGCGCGCCATCCCCTCGCGCAAGCCCCGTTTCGACGAGCTCGGCCTGCCGCCCGTGCTCGAGAAGCTCGCCATGGAGCGCCGCGGCCTCGTGCTGGTCACCGGCATCACCGGCTCCGGCAAGTCCACGACGCTGGCGGCCATCATCGACTTCATCAATCGGAACCGGAACGACCACATCATCACCATCGAGGACCCGATCGAGTTCGCCCACGAGGACATCAACTGCGTCGTGAGTCAGCGGGAGATCGGGCACGACTCCATGGGCTTCGCCACCGCCCTGCGGGCGGCGCTGCGCGAGGACCCGGACGTGATCCTCGTGGGCGAGATGCGCGACCCGGAAACCATGGCGGTGGCGCTGCACGCCGCCGAGACCGGGCACCTGGTCTTCTCGACCCTGCACACGCTGAACGCGACCGAGACCGTCAACCGCATCATCGGCGCGTTCCCGCCGCACCAGGAGCAGCAGATCCGCGACCAGCTCGCCGCGGTGATCCAGGGCGTCATCTCCCAGCGCCTGATCCCGCGCGTGGGCGGCGAGGGGCGGGTGCCGGCGGTGGAGGTGATGCTCGGCACCGCGGTCATCCGCGACTGCATCCGCGACGCCCGCCGCACGCCGGAGATCCCGGCGTTCATCGCCCAGGGCGCCCAGCAGTACGGGATGCAGACCTTCGACCAGTGCCTGCTCCGGCTCTACCGCGAGGGCGTGATCTCGTACGAGACGGCGCGCGAGGCGGCCACCAACCCCGACGACTTCGACCTCAAGGTCCGCGGCATCTTCTCCACGGCCGAGCTCACGCTCGAGGGGGGCGGGCGCCCCGACGACGAGCCGCCGCGGCCGACCGCGAGCCCCTTCTTCCGCCGGCCCGCGTAGCCCGCCCGTGACGGGCGACCCGCGTCGGCCCGACCGTCGCGCGCCCCGCGTGCTCGACGCCGCGGCGGCGCGCCGTGTCGCCGCCGCCCTCCTCGCGCGCCGCGCGTGGACGCGCGCCGAGCTCACCCGGCGCCTCGAGCGCCGCGGCGCGCCCGCGGCGGTCGCCGCGCGCGTCGTGGCGGAGCTGGCGGCGCGCGGCCACGTGGACGACGCCGCGTTCGCGCGCCAGTGGGTGGAGGCGCGGGCGGCGCGGGGCTACGGGGCCGCGCGCCTGCGGGCCGAGCTGCGCGCGCGGGGCGTCGCGCCCGCGGTGGTCGAGGCGGCGCTGGCCGCGCTCACGACCGAGGCCGCGCTCGAGCGGGCGCGGGCGCTGGCCCGGCGCTACCTGCCCGCCCTCGCGCGCGCTCGGGCCGAGCGGCGCCCGGCGCGCCTGGCGGCGTACCTGCTCCGGCGCGGGCATGCGGCCGACGTGGTCGCGCGCGTCGTCGCCGAGGTGGTGCCGACCCTGCCCGCCGCGCCGCGCGGGCCGGCCCGCACGCGCGGGCGCGGGCGCCGGGACGCGGAACCCCCGATGCTAGAATGAGCTGTCCATGACCGCGCACGAGCTCCGCGAGACCTTCCTGCGCTACTTCGAGCGCCACGGCCACCGGCGCGTCCGCTCGTCGTCGCTCGTGCCCGCCGACGACCCGACGCTGCTCTTCACCAACGCCGGCATGGTGCAGTTCAAGGCCGTCTTCCTCGGCGAGGAGCAGCGCGAGTACACGCGCGCCACCTCCTGTCAGAAGTGCGTGCGGGCCGGCGGCAAGCACAACGACCTGGAGAACGTGGGGCGGACGGCGCGCCACCACACGTTCTTCGAGATGCTCGGCAACTTCTCCTTCGGCGACTACTTCAAGGCCGAGGCGATCGCCTTCGCGTGGGAGTTCCTGACGCGCGAGCTCGGCCTGGACCCCGCGCGGCTCGCGGCGACGGTCTACGCCGACGACGACGAGGCGTTCGGCCTGTGGAAGAAGGTCGCCGGCTTCGGCGCCGACCGCATCCTCCGCCTGGGGGAGAAGGACAACTTCTGGGCGATGGGCGACACGGGGCCGTGCGGGCCCTGCTCGGAGGTCCACGTCCACCAGGGCGACCACCTGCCGTGCGCGGAGGTCGCCGCGGGCCGCCCCTGCCTCGGGCCCGCCTGCGAGTGCGACCGCTGGCTCGAGATCTGGAACCTCGTCTTCATGCAGTACAACCGGGACGCCAGCGGTCGGCTGACGCCGCTGCCGCGGCCGTCGATCGACACGGGGATGGGGCTCGAGCGGATCGCGGCCGTCATGCAGGGGCGGACGTCGAACTTCGACACGGATCTGCTCGCGCCGCTCGTCGCCGGGATCGCGGAGCTCGCCGGGCGCCCCTACGGCGCGGCGCCGGAGGACGACGTCGCGATGCGCGTCATCGCCGACCACGCGCGGGCCACCACGTTCCTCATCGCCGACGGCGTGGTGCCGTCCAACGAGTGGCGCGGGTACGTGCTCCGGCGCATCATGCGCCGCGCGATGCGCTACGGTCGGAAGCTCGGCCTCGCGGGCCCGTTCTTCCACCGCACGGTCCCGTGGGTCGTGGCGATCATGCGCTGCGCCTACCCCGAGCTCGAGGCCGAGCAGGCCCGCGTGGAGGAGGTCGTCCGCCAGGAGGAGGAGCGGTTCGCCGAGACCCTGGACCTCGGCATGCGGCGGATCGAGGAGTACCTGGAGGCGCACGCGGCCGACCCGGCGCGCGTGGTCGACGGACGCTTCCTGTTCACGCTCTACGACACCTACGGGTTCCCGCGCGACCTCGCCGAGGAGGAGTTCCGCGCGCGCGGCTGGACGGTGACGGCCGAGACCGAGGCGGCGTGGGCGGCGGCGATGGAGGCCCAGCGCGCGCGGGCGCGCGCGGCCGCGGCGTTCGGCGCCGGCGAGGGCACCGAGCTCGCCGCGCTCTACCAGCGGCTCGCGGCCGAGCTGCCGCGCGTCGAGTTCGTCGGCTACGACACCCTCACCGCGCCGGCGCGCATCCTCGCCATGGTGGACGTGCGCGGCGACGGCGCCCGGCGCCGGCCCGAGGTCGGCGAGGGCGACGAGGTCGAGGTGATCCTGGACCGGACCCCGGCCTACGCCGAGGCGGGCGGCCAGCTCGGCGACACCGGCACGCTGGTCGGGCGGGCGGGGCAGGGCGAGATCCTGGACACCTACTACCGGGGCCCGCAGCTCATCGTCCACCGCGTGCGGGTGGTGCGGGGCGGCTTCCACGAGGGCGAGGAGGTCGCGGTGAGCGTGGAGACGCCGCGGCGCCAGGGGCTCCGCCGCCACCACACGGGCACCCACCTGCTGCACGCGGCGCTGCGCCGGGTGCTCGGGCCGCACGTCGTCCAGGCGGGCTCGCTCGTGGCGCCCGACCACCTGCGCTTCGACTTCTCCCACCCGGGGCAGGTCAAGGACCGCGAGCTCGAGCAGGTCGAGGAGCTCGTCAACGAGCACGTGCAGGCCAACCTCCCGGTGACGCCGCTCGAGATGGACCTGGAGGAGGCGCTCCGCATGGGCGCCCTCGCCCTCTTCGGCGAGAAGTACGGTCAGCGCGTGCGCGTGGTCAAGATCGGCGACTTCTCGGTGGAGCTCTGCGGCGGCACGCACCTCGACCAGACGGGCCAGCTCGGCCTGCTCAAGATCGTCGACGAGGGCGCCGTCGCGGCCGGCGTGCGCCGCGTGGAAGCCGTGGCCGGGCCGGCGGCGCTGGCGGCCGTGGCGCGCCACGAGCGGGCGCTCCGCGAGGCGGCCGAGCTCCTGCGCATCGCCCCCACCGAGGTGCCGCAGCGGCTGCGCAAGCTCCTGGACGAGCAGCGGGCGCTCGAGCGGCAGCTCCAGGAGCTCGAGGCCCGCCTGGCCCGCGCCCGCGCCGACGAGCTGGTCGCGGGGGCGCGCCAGGTCAACGGCGTCGCCGTGGTCGCCGGGCGGGTGGACGGGCTCGACGTCGACGCGCTCCGGGCCGTGGTGGACCGCCTGCGCGAGCGGCTCGGCTCGGGCGTCATCTGCGTGGGCAGCGTCGTCGACGGACGTGTCGCCCTCGTGGCGGCCGTGACGAAGGACCTCACCCGGCGCTTCCACGCCGGCAAGCTCATCCAGGAGGTCGCCCGCGCGGCGGGGGGCAGCGGCGGCGGGCGCCCGGAGCTCGCCCAGGCGGGGGCCCGCGACCCGAGCCGCCTCGACCAGGCGCTCGGCCTCGTCTACGAGCTGGTAGCTCGGACGCCGGCCTGACGGGTAGAATACCCGTCAATGGACGTCCAGGCGGCGACCGGGACGGCCCCGGTCGGCGAGGACGCGGCGGCGCTCGTCGCGCGACTCACCGCGGAGAAGACCGAGGCGCTGGCCCGGCTGGCCGCCGGGATCGCGCACGAGCTCCGCAACCCGCTCGCGGTCATCCTGGCCCGGGTCCAGCTCCTGGCGATCGGGCTCCGCAGCGGCAAGCCCCTCGACCCGGCGAAGCTCGAGCAGACGCTGCGCACCGTCGAGGAGCAGGCGGTGCGCGCCGCCAAGATCATCGAAGGACTCACCGTCTTCGCGCGGCCGCGGCGGCCGGAGCTCGGGCCCGTGGACCTCGACGAGACGCTCGGGCACGTGCTCGGGGTCGTGCGCGCCCGCCGGGGGGCGGAGCTGGTCCGCACCGACGTCGAGATCGCGGACGACGCGCGGACGGTCGTGGCCGACCGCGCCCAGCTCACGACCGCCCTGACACAGCTCGTGGTCAACGCGCTCGAGGCCATGCCCGCGGGCGGAGTGCTCTCGGTCCGCGCGGCCCGACGGGACGACCGGATCGAGCTCGTCGTGGCCGACACGGGGCCCGGCGTGCCCGCCGAGCACGCGCCCCGCATCTTCGACCCCTTCTTTTCGACCAAGCCGGCCGCCGCCGGCCTCGGGCTGTGCGTCGCGCGCACCATCGCCGAGGCGCACGGCGGCGGCGTCCGGCTGGTGGAGCCCGGCCGGGCCGGCGCCACGTTCGTGCTGAGCCTGCCGGCGCGCGATGGCTGAGCTCGTGCAGTCCCTCGGGCGCCTGTTGATCGTCGACGACGAGGGGCCCGTGCGCGAGGTCCTGAGCGAGTACTTCCTGACCCAGGGCTACGCGGTGGAGACGGCGGCGAGCGGGCCCGAGGCGCTGGAGCTGGCGCGCCGGGCCCGCCCCGACCTGGTCCTGCTCGACATCCGCATGCCCGGCATGGACGGCGTCGAGGTGCTCAAGCGCCTGCGGGAGCTCGACCGGGACCTGGCGGTGATCATGGTCACGGCCAACGAGGACGTGGCCCTGGCCCGCGAGACCCTCAAGCTCGGCGCCGTCGACTACGTCTCGAAGCCCTTCGACTTCCAGTACCTCGACCGGGCGGTGGCGGCCGGCCTCGTGCAGGCGGCGGCCGGCGGGCTGCCCGCGTCGGCCCCGCCGGGCGGCGACGATCCCTGGCGCGCGCTCGTGCTCGCCGCCTTCCGCGCCGCGCGCGCCATGGCTGCGCCGGCGCGCGCCTCGACGGGCGTGCGGCTCGAGGCGGCGGCCCTCGGGGCGGCGCGGGCGGCGGCCACGGGCCGCCTCGACGCGGCCCGCGAGCGGCTCGCCGAGCTCGAGCTCCTCCTGGGCGTGGCCGCCGAGCTCGGCGACCTCGAGGCCGACCGGGCGCCGGTCGACGCCGCCCTCGAGGCGGCGCGGCGGGCGCTCGGGCGCGCCTGATCCGCGTGGACACCCGGCTGCGCATCCTGCACACCCTGGCCGAGACCGTGAGCCGCAGCCTCGACGTGGACGAGGTCCTGCGGACCGCGCTCGACGCGCTCACGGCGGTCACGGGCCACGAGATCGCGAGCCTGCATCTGCTCGCCGAGGACGGTCGGACGCTGCGGCTGGCGGGCGAGCGCGGCATGGCCCCGCCGCTCCGCGAGGTCAACCGCGAGCTGCCGGTGGGCGAGGGCCTGATCGGCCGCGTCGCGGCGACGGGCCGCCCCGTCGTGGTCGACGACGTGAGCGCGGCGCGCGAGCTGTTCCCGCCCGCCCGGCCCGTCGTGCGCCGCGAGCGGATCCGCGGGTTCGTCTGCGTGCCCCTCCGCAGCCGCGGGCGCATCCTCGGCACCCTGGCGCTCGGCCGTCAGACGCGCGACCCGTTCTCGGCCACCGAGGTCGCCCTGCTCGAGGCCGCGGCCGGACAGATCGGGATCGCCCTGGACAACGCGCGCCTGTACTCGGAGAGCCAGCGCCAGCTCGCCGAGCTCAGGCGCGCGCAGACCCAGCTCGTCCACGCCGAGAAGCTCTCCGCCGTCGGCGAGCTCGCCTCGGGCGTGGCGCACGAGATCAACAACCCCCTGACCACGATCCTCGGCCAGGCGCACCTGCTGCTCGCCGAGCCCGCGCTCCCGCCCGCGGTGCGGGAGCGGCTCGCGGTCATCGCCCAGGAGACGGCGCGCGCGGCCCGCATCGTGCAGAACCTGCTCATGTTCGCCCGCCACTACACGCCCGAGCGGCGACCGTGCGCGCTGAGCGACCAGGTGCGCCGCGTGCTCGAGCTCAAGGCCTACCAGCTCCAGCAGGACGACATCCGCGTCGAGACCGACTTCCAGCCGTGCCCGCCCGTCTACGCCGACGCGAACCAGCTCCAGCAGGTGCTCCTGAACCTGGTCCAGAACGCCCACCAGGCCATGGCGCGGCACCCGGGCGAGCGCGTGCTGACCGTGCGGGTGCGCGGCACGGACGACGCGGCCTTGATCGAGGTGCTCGACACGGGCCCCGGCATCCCGCCCGAGATCCTGCCGCGGATCTTCGACCCGTTCTTCACTACGAAGCCCCCGGGCGAGGGCAGCGGGCTCGGCCTCAGCGTCTCCTACGGGATCATCGCCGAGCACCAGGGCAAGCTGCGGGCCGAGAACCGTCCCGGCGGCGGCGCCGCCTTCCTGATCGAGCTGCCCCTGCGCCCGCCGACCGACTGACCGCGCCGCGCCCGCCCGGCCCCCGGTGAGCCGCGCGCCCCTGCCGAGCCCGGTGCCCTGCGCCCGCCCCTGCCGCCCGCGGTGAGCGGCGTGCGCGCGCGCCCTCGGCCCGGCGCTCCCCGCGCGGGCCTGCTCGCCGCCACGCTCGCGGCCGCGCTCGTCACGGGCGCGTGCGCGGGGGTGGGCCCTCCCGTGCCCGGAGCCCCGCCCCACCACCGGGCGCGGGGCTTCGCCAACCCCGAGCCCGCCGAGGGCGTCCCGAGCCGCTGGGCGCGCACGACCTTCTTCGTGAGCCGCGTGGTGCGCACGACGGTCGCCCCGCGGCGCCTGGCGCTGCCCCGGATGTCCAACGACGGCCGCGCCCTGCGCGACGCCCGCGGCGCGCCGACGCTCACCTGGGTGGGTCACGCGACGCTGCTCGTCCAGCTCGACGGCGTCAACCTGCTCACCGACCCGCACTGGTCCGACCGCGCGAGCCCCGTCCCCTTCGCGGGGCCCCGGCGGGTGACGCCGCCCGGCCTCCGGTTCGAGGACCTGCCGCCGATCCACCTCGTGCTGATCTCGCACGACCACTACGACCACCTCGACGTGGCCACGGTCCGGCGCCTGGCGCGCGAGCACCGGCCGCGCTTCCTCGTCCCCCTCGGGCTGCGCGCCTGGTTCGCCGCACTCGGCATCACCGACGTCGACGAGCTCGACTGGTGGCAGTCGCGCGTGGAGCGGGGCCTCACGATCACGTGCCTGCCCGCCCAGCACTTCTCGGGGCGGACGCTGTGGGACCGCAACCGCCGGCTCTGGGCCGGCTGGGCGGTGCGCGGCAGCCGCGCGCTTTTCTTCGCGGGCGACACCGCCTACGCGCGGGTGTTCCGGGAGATCGGCGCCAGGCTCGGGCCCTTCGACGTGGCCGCGGTGCCGATCGGCGCCTACCAGCCGGCGGCCATCATGAAGCCGAGCCACACGACCCCGGAGGAGGCGCTGCAGGTCTTCGAGGACGTCGGCGGGCGGGCGTTCGTCGCCATCCACTGGGGGACCTTCGACCTGGCCGACGAGCCGCTCGACGAGCCGCCGCGCCGGCTCGAGGCGGAGGCCCGGCGCCGGGGCCTCGGGCCGGAGCGCGTCTGGGTGCTGCGCCCGGGCGAGACGCGCGCCTGGTGAGGCGCGCCCGGGCGACGGTTGCGCTGCCGCGCCCGCTAGGCCGCCTCGAGCAGCAGGCCCTTCAGGTAGCGCGTCTCCGGCACGGTGAGCAGCACCGGGTGGTCGGCGGCCTGGCCGAGCTGCGCGAGCACGCGGAGGCGGACGCCCGCGTCCGCCGCGGCGGCCCGGCAGGTGTCCTCGAAGAGCGCCCCGGAGACGTGGTGGGAGCAGGTGAAGGTCGCCAGGCGCCCGCCCGGGGCGAGCAGGCGCATCGCGCGCAGGTTGATCTCCTTGTAGCCGCGCACGGCGGCGTCCACCGTCTGGCGGCTGCGCGCGAAGGGCGGCGGGTCGAGCACGATCAGGCCGAAGCGGGCGCGGGCGCGCTCGAGGCGGCGGAGCTCGTCGAAGGCGTTGGCCTGGATCACCTCGGCGCGCTCGGCCACCCCGTTGAGCGCCAGCGCCTCGCGCGCGAGCGCCACGGCCTCGGGCGAGGACTCGATCACCACGGCCCGGCGCGCCCCCTGGACGAGGGCGTGGCAGGCGAACCCCGCGACGTAGGCGAACGCGTCGAGCACGTCCTGGTCCCGCGCGAGGGGGCCGAGGCGGAGCCGGTTGTCGCGCTGGTCGAGGTAGAGCCCCGTCTTCTGCCCCTGGCCCGGGATCACGGGGAAGCGCACCGGTCCCTCGGCGACCTCCACGCGCGCCGGGCCCTCGCGGTCCACCCAGCCGCGCTCGGGCGCGAAGCCCTCGAAGGCCGCCGGGCCCGGCTCGTCGGCGGCGTAGGCGGGCAGGTCGCCCACGACGGCGCGCAGCGCGGCGACGAGCTCGCGCCGGCGCCGGGCCATGCCGAGCGTCAGGCACTGCACCACCAGGACGGGCCCGTAGCGGTCGACCACGAGGCCGGGCAGGCCGTCGGCCTCGCTCCAGACGAGGCGGCCGAGCTCGGGCGGCGGGCCCCCGCGGGCGCGGAGCGCGACGGCCGCCGCGATCCGTCGGCGGAAGAACGCGTCGTCGATCGGCTCGTCCTGCCAGGTCAGCAGCCGGCAGCAGAGCGCGGGGCGGGGGTTGTAGAGGCCCCGACCGACCAGGCGCCCGGCGGCGTCGACCACTGTGACGACGTCGCCGGGCGCGGCGTCACCCACGTCGGCGACCTCGCCCTTGAAGATCCAGGGGTGCCAGCGCGCGCGGTCGCGGCCGCGCTTGAGGCGCAGGACTGGCCCGGGCGCCATGCCCGGCAGCTTACCGCCGGCCGGCGCTAGCGCCTCCGGAGCACGACGACCATGAGGAGCGGGTGGCGCGCGCGCTCCAGGAGCCGGTCGGGCCGGAACCCGGAGAACCACTGGACGAACTCGAAGCCGCCGGCCAGGGCCACCAGCGCCTTGAGCTCCTGGGGGAAGACCATGCGCGAGAGGTGCGTCTGCCGGTACACCCGGCGCGTGCCGTTCTCGACCGCCTCCAGCACGAGCCGCTCGCGGAAGATCTGGCGCACGGGATCCACGTCGTTGAGCGCGGAGAACGAGGCCCGCACGATGAGCTTGCCCCGCCGCCGCGACCAGCGCCAGCTCCGCGCGGGGTTGGTCCAGGACGAGGCCAGGTACCGGTCGAAGACGTAGAGCCCGCCCGGCCGGACGGCGCGGTGCACGGCCCGGAGGTGTGCCAGGAGCTGGTCGTTGGTCAGCAGGTGCCCCTGGCTGTCCTGCATGCAGATCGCCGCGTCCACTGGCTGGCGGAGGCGGAAGTCCGTCATGTCGCCCACGAGGAGCTCGGCCTGCCGGCCGGCCGCCGCCAGGCGCCGGCGCACGAAAGCGATGTTGCTCGCCGACAGGTCGAGCCCGACCATCGCGTAGCCCCGGGCCGCCAGGCGCGTGAGGTGCGGCCCGGTGCCGCAGGCCAGGTCCAGCACGCGCCGCACCGGCCCGTGCGCGTAGTGTGCGAAGCAGTACTCGAGGAAGTCGACTTCGCGCTTGCGGTTCAGGTCGAAGGCGATTTCGTAGAGCCGCGGCGCCGTGTAGGGCACGGTCAGCGGACGTCCCCCCACCAGGTGAGCAGGGCCTCGCGGATCACCACCGCCGCGGCGATCCCGGTGCGCCCGCTCGGATCCCAGGCGTGCGCGACCTCGACGAGGTCGGCGCCGACCACGCGGCACCGGCCGAGCAGGCGCACGATCTGCACGAGCTCGGGCACGCGCAGCCCGCCGGGCTCGGGCGCACCGGTGCCGGGCGCCTCGGCGGGGTCCAGGACGTCGATGTCGATGGTGACGTAGAGCGGGTGGCGCTCGAGCTCGGCGAGGATGCGGGTGACGGCCTGGATCGGGTGGACCTCGTGGGCGGGGAAGAAGTGGGGCGGCCGACGGGCGAACTCCTCCCGCGCGCCCGTGCGCATGCCCACCTGCCAGACGCGCTCGGGCCCGAGCCGCTCCATGACGCGCGCCATCGCGGAGGCGTAGTTCCAGCGCTCGCCGAGGAACTCCGGGCGCGTGTCCGGGTGGGCGTCGAGCTGCAGGACGTGGAGGTCGGGCACGGCCGGGGCGAGCGCCTCGACCACGGCCACCGTGGCCGTGTGGTCGCCGCCGAGCATGAACGGCAGGAGCCCCGGGCGCCACCAGGCGGCGATGGCGCGCCGGGCGGCGTCGAGCTGCTCGCGCGGCGGGGCGCCGTCCGGCAGCTCGCAGTCGCCGAGATCGGCCAGCGGCAGGTCCTCGAGGTCGCGGCGGAGCGCGGGCGAGTAGGTCTCGATGGAGTCCGAGGCCAGGCGCACGTCGCGGGGGCCGTCGTGGGCGCCTTTCCGGAGGTTGACCCGACCCTCGAAGGGGATCCCGAACAGGACGATCCGCGCCTCGGCCGGCGAGCGCCGGCAGGCGATGAACGGGGGTGCGGCCGGCCGCACGGCGCCCGCGCGGCGAGGCTAGACGAGGTCGTCGTCGGACAGCAGCGCGATGGCGGCCACCGCGCAGCCGATCCGCTCGACCGTGTGCTCGACCGCGACGACCCGGAGCTCGCGCATCGTCTCGCCGCGGACGCGGAACGCCTCCTCGAGCATCGTCCGGATCTGCCGCTCGGCCTCGGCGCGCGTCGTGGCGCCGTGGAACTCCATGATCACGCCGTTCCGCGCCGGGTCGTCGGGGACGGCGTAGCCGACGGCGGCCGCGATCGTCTCGCCGGGGACGTCGCTCGTCATGGCGGCGTAGGCGGTGGGGACCAGGGCCCCGGGTCGGAGCTTCGGCAGGTCGGTCACGAGCACGTCGGGGGGCAGGATGCTCGAGACCTTGATGAGGTTCACGTTGCCGATGCCGGCCGCGAGGAGCGCGTTGTCGAAGGCGTTGAGGGGGGTGCCACCTTCCGCGTGGCCAGCCGTGACCGCCGCCATCGTCACCCTCTTCGTCATCCGCTCTGTCCTCCTTGCCGGCTCGAAGAATCGCCTCCTCGCCGCGCGCCCGCCGTCCGCGGCGCGTGATCATCGTCACTCTACGGGCACGTCGAGCGAATGCAAGAGAAAAATGGCCAGCGCGCGCCCACGGTCGGCGTCCGGGCGCGCGGCCCCGTCCCGGCGCGGGCCGACGCGCGCCCGCGGCGAGGCCGGCGGGGCGCCGACGCCCCGCGCGGCGGACGGGCAACGGCGCGCCGCGCTCGAGCGCGCGCCGCGGGCGCCGCGGCGCGGCGGGCGACCGCGGCGTCGCGCGGGCCGCCGCGGCGGGGCCGGGCGCCCGCGGGCGGCCCAGCCGGGGGCGGGCCGCCGGCGGCGCGCGCGCCGGCGTCGGGCGCACGCGGCGCGCCGGGCGCCGGGCGGGCGGCGCGGCCGCCGCGGGCGCGCGTCGGCCGACGGGCGTCAGGCGGCGCGCCGCCGTGCGCGGCGGCGGCGCGGCGCCGGGGCGCCGCGCGGGCGGCGAACGCGCGGCGTCGAGCGCGCGCAAACGCGTTTTTTTCTTGCAATCGTCTGGAGCGGACCCTACAGTGAGTCAGTTTTTGCCAACGACGTGAGGCGTTTTCGCGGCGTAACGGCGACGCGAACGAACGGCGTCGCAGGAGACGTGCGGTAGATGGCCGGTGACGAGAAAGGAGGGCAGATGCGTTGAACGCGCTGGGACGGCACCTGCTTCTCGAGTTGTTTGATTGCGACCCCGACGCCATCAACAGCCTCGAGACCGTGAAGGGCGCCCTCATCGAAGCGGCGAAGCGGGCCCACGCCACGATCGTCGATGTCGTCTTCCATGAGTTCAACCCCTTCGGCATCAGCGGCGTTGTCGTGATTGCCGAGTCCCACCTGTCCATCCACACCTGGCCCGAGTACCGCTACGCGGCCGTGGACATCTTCTCCTGCGGCGACGGGCTGCAGCCCGAGGTCGCCGCGGCCTACCTCGTGGAGCAGTTCGGCGCCGAGCGCACCTCGGTGGTGGAGATGCAGCGCGGCGTGTTCGTCAACGTGACGCCGGTCTCCAGCAAGAGCGCGGTCGCGATCAGTTGATCACCCCGCAGTCCTACAAGTGGTTCTTCGAAACCACCACGCCCGTCGAGGGCCACATGCACGCCATCGTGCGGACCATCGCCGGGATCCGGACCCGCTTCCAGGCGGCGGAGATCCTGGAGACGGCCTCGTACGGCAAGACGCTGGTCCTCGACGGGCGCATCCAGTCCAGCGAGGCCGACGAGTTCATCTACCACGAGGCGCTCGTCCACCCGGGGCTGCTGGCCGTCGAGCGCCCGCCCGTCAGCGCCCTGGTCATCGGCGGCGGCGAGGGGGCGACGCTCCGCGAGATCCTGCGCTATCCCTCCGTCCGGCGGGCGGTGATGGTCGACATCGACGAGGAGGTCGTCCAGCTCTGCCGCCGCCACCTGCCCGAGATGCACCGGGGCGCCTTCGACGACCCCCGCACGGAGGTCCGGCACGAGGACGCGCGGGCCTACCTCGAGCGGACCGACGCGCGGTTCGACCTGATCACCAGCGACCTCACCGAGCCCCTCGAGGCGGGCCCGGCGTGTCGGCTCTACACGCGCGAGTTCTACCGGATCGTCCACGACCGGCTCACCCCCGGGGGCGTCTTCACCATGCAGGCCGGCATGACGAAGGTCGGCGAGACGGGGTTCTTCACCGCGTTGCACCGGACGCTGCGCGAGGTCTTCCCGATCGTGGCCGGCTACCAGACCTTCGTCTCGTGCTTCGGCGCCCCCTGGGGGTTCCTCCTCGCCTCCAAGGGCATCGACCCCCGGCGCCAGGACGCCGCCACCGTCGACCGGCTGATCGCCGAGCGGGTCAAGGGTGAGCTCGGCTACTGGGACGGCCAGACCCACGTCCACGCGTTCCACCTGCCCAAGCACCTGCGCCGGGCCATCGAGCGCGAGACCCGCGTCGCGACCGACGACGATCCGCTGATCGTCAGCTGAGGGAGGCGCCGCGTGGCGGCCCAACGCGGCCTCGGGCTGGTCCTGCTCATCCTGGTGGCGGGGCTCGTGATCGGCTCGCTGCTCGGCGAGCTCCTGGGCCAGCTCCTGCCGGCCGGGCGGCTCCAGGAGCTCTTCACCGCCGGGCCGACGATCGGCCTCACCTCGCCCGCCACCCTCGACCTGCGCCTGCTCTCGCTGACCTTCGGGCTGGCCTTCAAGGTCAACGTGGTCGGCGTCCTCGGCGTCATCATCGCCGCCCTGACCTTCCGCCGGCTCTAGCGGGGCCCGCCGTGGTCGTGCTCGCCTCGGCGTCGCCGCGGCGCCGGGAGCTCCTGGCGCGCCTGGTCGCCGACTTCGCCGTCGTCCCGTCCGGGGTCGACGAGCGACTCGCGCACCCCGTGACGCCCGCCGCGGTCGCCGCGCTCGCGGCGCGCAAGGCGCGCGCCGTGGCCGCCCGGCTCGGTGGGGGCGTCGTCCTGGGCGCCGACACGGTCGTGGTCCTCGACGGCGAGGCGCTCGGCAAGCCCGCGACGGCCGACGAGGCCCGCGCGATGCTGCGCCGGCTCCGCGGCCGCGCCCACGAGGTGATCACCGGCGTGGCCGTGGTGGACGCCGCCTCGGGGCGGGAGGCCACCGACGCGGTCACGAGTCGGGTGTGGATGGCCGCGTACCCGGACGCCGCGATCGAGGCCTACGTGGCCACGGGCGAGCCCTTGGACAAGGCCGGCGCCTACGCGATCCAGGGCGGCGGCGCCGCGCTCGTGGCCCGCTACGAAGGGTCGTGGAGCGCCATCGTGGGGCTGCCGCTCGCCGCCACCTGGCGCCTGCTCCGGGCCCTCGGCGTGCCGGTCACGGCCGAGGCGCCGGCGCCGGAGGCGTGAGGGGCACGACCCGGACGAGCGCCTCGGGCCGGAGCCCCCGCGCGGCCGGGCCGAGCGCGCGCCGCGCGGCGACGAGCGCGAGCGTGGCCGCGACCTCGCGCGGCGTGGCGCGGCCGCCGGGCACGAACAGCGCGCGGGCCGCGTCGACGCGGAGGGCGAACGCCTCGGGCAGTCCGACGACCGCCGACGGGAGCGCCCGCGCGAGCGCCTCGGCCGGCGCCGCGGCGAGCCGCGCCTCGGCGGCGAGCAGCGCGCGCCCGAGGGCGGCGAGCGTCGCGTCGGCGGGCCCGCCGACGGCGCGGGCGAAGAGGCCGGCGTTGACCGTGGGCCGGCCTAGGGCGCGCGCCGCCGCCTCGGGCCCGCGGAGGTCGGCCACGAGCGGGGCGCCCGCCGCGAGGAGGCGGCGCGCGTCGGGTTCCTCGACGAGGGCCGCATCGACCGCGCCGTCGACGAGCGCGCCCGCGACGCCGCGGGGGCCGAGGCTCATCACGTCGACGTCCGTCGGCCTGAGGCCGGCGCCCGCGAGCAGGGCCCCGAGCCAGGCGAGCTCGGGCGCGCCCGGCGCGCGAACGCCCACGCGCCGCCCGGCGAGCGCGCCGAGCGAGGGCGCGGACGCGCCCGGCCGGCCGAGCAGCGCGACCGGCGGCGCGGCGGTCAGCGCGAAGACGAGCTGGGGCGGCGGCGCGCCGGGCCGGAGGGCGAAGCGCAGGATCGCCTCGAGGGTGGTCGCGGCCAGGTCGGCCTCGCCGCGGGCGAGCGCCTCGGCCGCCTGGACGGCGCCCGGGGTCACGCGCAGCATCACCGTGAGCCCATGGTCGCGGACGTCGCCCGCCGCGACGGCCAGGTGGAGCGGCAGGTACTCGACCGCGGTCGGTGGCCCGCTGACGGCGATCGTGAGCGCGCGGGGCGCGGGGCCCGGCGCGGCGGGCGCGCCCGACGCCGAGGTCCGCCCCTGAAGCAGGGCGAGGACGAGGACGACGATGAGCCCGCGCACCCGGTCAGCGCCGCCCGGCCCGCCGGTCGACCCGGTGAAGGCCCGGCTGCTGCGCCTCCACGTCGCCCTGCTCGAGCGGTTCGGGCCGCAGCGCTGGTGGCCGGGCCGGACGCCCTACGAGGTCGCCGCGGGCGCGATCCTCACGCAGCACACCGCCTGGACGAACGCCGCCCGGGCCCTGGCGGCGCTGCGCGCGCGGCGGCGCCTGAGCGCGCGGGGCGTGGCCGCGCTCGGCGTGGCCGCGCTGGCGCGCCTGATCCGCCCGGCCGGGACCTACCGCGTCAAGGCGCGGCGCCTCCGCGCCTTCACGCGCTGGCTGCTCCGCTGGTCGGGCGGCCGCTGGGCGCCGCTCCGCCGGGCGCCGCTCGGCCCGCTGCGCCGGGAGCTGCTCGCCGTTCCCGGGCTCGGCCCCGAGACCGTCGACGCGATCCTCCTCTATGCGGCCGGGCGCCCGGTGTTCGTCGCCGACGCCTACGCGCGCCGCGTCCTCGCCCGCCACCGCGTGCTCCCGCCGCGCGCGACCTACGAGGCAGCGCGCGCCGTCCTCGAGGCGCACCTGCCGTCCGATCCCGCCCTCTTCAACGAGTTCCACGCGCTGCTCGTCGCGGTGGGCAAGGCGCACTGTCGGACCGTGCCCCGCTGCGCGGGCTGCCCGCTCGCCTTCGACCTCGGCGGCCGGCCGCCCGCGCGCACGTGAGCGCGTCCGCCGCGGGCGCAGGCGCCCGCGCGGGGCCGCTCATCCGCCCGAGGCCAGCAGCAGGCGGGCGAGCCGCTCGGCGGCGTCCGGGACCGCCAGGGCGCGCGCCCGCTCGCCCATCTCCTTGAGCCGCGGGGGATCCTCGAGGAGCGCCCGGATCGTCTCGAGGAGCCGCGCGGGCGTGAGCGCGGCCTGCGGCAGCACCACCGCCCCGCCCGCGCGCTCGACGCGGCGGGCGTTGGCGGTCTGCTCGTCGCCCCGCGTGCCCGGCAGCGGGATGTACAGGGCGGGCACGCCGAGCTCGCAGCACTCGGTCACGGTGCCGGCCCCCGCGCGGCCGACCACGAGCGCTGCCGCAGCGTAGACGTCGGCCAGCTCGGCGCCGAGGTACGGCACGAGCGTGTAGCGACGGGCGAGCGCCGCGGGCAGCGCGGCGCGCTGCGCCTCGAGCCAGGCCCGGTCGCCCGTCGCGGGGTTGTCGCCGCACTGGTGGATCACCTGGCAGTGGGCGAGCAGCGGCGCCAGGATCGCGCCGACCGCGCGGTTGATCCGCTGGGCGCCCTGCGCGCCCCCGGTGACGTAGACCAGCGGCAGGATCGGGTCCAGGCCGAAGCGGGCGACGGCGCCCGCGCGGGAGCCGGCGCGGAGCTCGGGGCGGAGCGGGTTGCCCGTGACGACCACGCGCGCGGGGGGGAAGTGCGCCGCCGCCTCGGGAACCCCGACGGCCACGTGTCGCGCCAGGCGGGCGGCCACGCGGTTGGCGAGTCCGGGGACGGCCGTCTGCTCGTGGACGACCACGGGCAGGCGCCGGAGCGCCGCCGCCACGACCACCGGCAGGGCGACGAAGCCGCCGGTGGCGAAGACCGCGCGCGGCCGGAGCCGCCCGAGCAGGCGCCAGGCCGCGAGCACGCCCGCCGGGACGCGGAGCGCGAGGTCGCTCGCGTTGCGCCACGCCCACGCGCGCCGGAGCTTGCCCGTGGGGATCGCGTGGTACGCCAGCCCCGCGGCGGGCGCCAGCCGCGCCTCCACCCCCGCGTGGCTGCCGATCCAGACGCAGGGGACGCCACGCGCGCGGAGCGCGGCGGCCACGGCGAGCCCGGGGCTCGTGTGCCCGCCCGTGCCGCCGCCGGCGATGACGATGGGCCGGCCGCCGTCCGGGTCGCCCCCGCGCGCGGAAGCGCCCGACGGCGTCGGCTCAGCCACCGCCCTTCTCCCGGTGGCGCTCCAGGGCGAGCTCGAGCAGGCGGTCGACGAGCGCCACGTAGTCCAGGCCGGAGGCCTCCCACATGCGGGCGTAGGCGCTCGTGGCGGTGAAGCCGGGGATCGTGTTGATCTCGTTGACGAGGAGCCGCTCGCCCTCGAGGAAGAAGTCGACGCGCGCCATGCCCGCGCAGTCGATCGCCCGGAAGGCGGCGATGGCGAGCTCCTGGGCCTGGCGCGTGAGCGTCGGGCCGATCGGCGCCGGCACGACGAGCTCGGCCTGGCCCTCGAGGTACTTGGTCGCGTAGTCGTACCACTCGCTCGCGTAGCGCACCTCGCCCGGCAGCGACGCGATCGGGTCGTCGTTGCCGAGCACGCTCACCTCGATCTCGCGGCCCCGGACGGCGCGCTCGACGAGGAGCTTGCGGTCCCAGCGCGCCGCCTCGTCCATCGCCGCGGTCAGGGCCGTGGGGTCGGGGACCTTGCTGACGCCCACCGAGGAGCCCAGGTTGGACGGCTTGACGAAGCACGGGTAGCCGATCTCGTCGGCCACGCGCCGGGCGACCGCCTCCGGGGCGCGCCGCCACTCGCGGCGGAGCACCACGAGGTGCTCGACGACCGGCAGCCCCGCCGCCCGGAAGACCGTCTTCATCATCGCCTTGTCCATGCCGATGGCCGAGGCCAGCACGCCGGCGCCGACGTAGGGAATGTCGGCGAGCTCGAAGAGCCCCTGGATGGTGCCGTCCTCGCCGTACGGGCCGTGGAGCATGATGACGACCACGTCGAGCCGCTGGCGGAGCTCGGCGGGCACGCTGCCCGGGGGCTCGCTGCGCGCGAGCGCGGTCTCGGCGCCCGCCATGCGGCTCTCCACCCGCGCGGCGAGCGCCTTCTTCACCGGCCCGGTGGCGTCCTCGGCGGGCAGCGTGATGCGCGCCTCGGCGGCCAGGGCGTGGAGCGGGTCGCCCCCGACGACCCAGCGCCCGTCGCGGGCGATGCCGATGGGGACCACGGTGTGGCCGCCACGCTCGAGCGCGGCGATCACCGAGGCGGCCGAGGCGAGCGAGACCTCGTGCTCGCCGGAGCGGCCGCCGAACACGACGCCGACGCGGAGCGGCGCCATGCGTCGAGTCTAGCAGGCGCCCGCCGCCGGCCCCGCATTTCCCGCCCGGCGGGCCGCGCGCCAGCGGCGCCACGCCTCCAGGCGCCGGGCGAGCTCGGCCTCGAAGCCGCGGTCGGTGGGCCGGTAGTAGACGCGGTCGCGGAGCGCCTCGGGCAGGTGCTCCTGGTCCACCCGCGCGTCGGGGGCGTCGTGGGCGTACTGGTAGCCGCGCCCGTAGCCGAGCTCGTGCAGGAGCGGCGTGGGCGCGTTGCGCAGGTGCAGGGGTACGGGCTCCGCCGGGCGCGTGCGGACGTCCTCGCGCGCGGCGTCGAGCGCGAGGTAGACGGCGTTCGACTTGGGCGCGAGCGCCAGGTACACGACCGCCTGGGCGAGCGCGAGCTCGCCCTCCGGCGAGCCGAGGAACTCGTAAGCGTCGCGCGCGGCCACGGCCTGGGCGAGCGCCTGGGGGTCGGCGGTGCCGACGTCCTCGGCGGCGACGCGCACGAGCCGCCGCGCGATGTAGCGCGGGTCCTCGCCGGCCTCGAGCATGCGCGCGAGCCAGTAGAGCGCGGCGTCCACGTCCGAGTCGCGCAGCGACTTGTGCAGGGCGGAGATCAGGTTGTAGTGCTCCTCGCCCGCCTTGTCGTAGAGCAGGGTGCGACGCTGCGCGGCCTCGCGCACGCCGGCCTCGGTGACGCGCCGGCGCCCCGCCTCGAGCGGCGCGAGGGTCACGGCGAGTTCCAGGATGTTGAGCGCGGCGCGCGCGTCGCCCCCGGCCAGGCGCGCAATCAGGCGCAGCGCGTCCTCGTCCACGGCCGGGGCGAGCGCCGCGAGGCCGCGCTCGGCGTCGGCCAGCGCCCGGCGGAGGACCACGAGCAGGTCCGCCTCGCCGAGCGGGTTGAGGACGTAGACGCGGCAGCGCGAGAGCAGGGCGGCGTTCACCTCGAACGAGGGGTTCTCGGTCGTCGCGCCCACGAGCACGAGCGTGCCTTGCTCGACGTGCGGCAGGAACGCGTCCTGCTGCGCGCGGTTGAACCGGTGGATCTCGTCCACGAAGAGGACGGTCGGCCGGCCGCGGCGCGCGCGCTCGGCCTCCGCCTCGGCGATCACCTGCCGGATCTCGCGCACGCCCGACAGGACGGCCGAGAAGGCGACGAACCGGACCCCGGCATGCCGCGCGAGCAGCACGGCGAGGGTGGTCTTGCCGGACCCGGGCGGGCCCCAGAGGATCATCGAGTGGAGCTCGCCGCGCTCGGCGGCCAGGCGCAGCACCCGTCCGGGGCCGAGCAGGTGATCCTGGCCGACGACCTCGTCCAGCGTGCGCGGCCGCATCCGGTCGGCGAGCGGGCGGCGGGCGCGCGCCGCGGGCGCGTCGGGCTCGAAGAGGTCGCCCGTCAGGTCCCGCGGCGCCATGTCGCGAGCCACGCGGGGAGCGCGGCGAGGTCCTCGAGCGTCGCGGCCGGCGTGAGGCGCCACCGGGCGAGCTCGGCGGGATCGGCCCGGTAGGCCACGAAGGCGAGCCCCGCCGCGGCGGCGGCGAGCCCGTCCACCCAGGAGTCGCCGACGACGACCGCCGGGGGTGCGCCGCCGGGCGCCGCGTCGCCGTCCAGGCGCGCGGCGATGACGCGCCAGCCGTCGGGCGCGGGCTTGAGGGCGGGCATGTCGTCGCGCGTCACGACGACGTCCAGGTGCGCGGCGAGGCCGAAGCGGGCGAGCACGACGGCGGTGACCTCGCGGGCGTTGTTGGTCCAGAGCGCCGTGCGGAACCCCGCGGCGCGCGCCCCGGCGAGCGCGGCGCGGGCGCCCGGCTCGAGCGCGGCCGCGGCGAGCGCCCGCCGCTCGTGGTCGAGCGCGATCGCCCAGAGCTCGCCTTCGAGCGCCGGGGCCGCGCGGCGGCACCGCGCGATCAGCTCGCCCACCCGGTAGCGCTCGGGGCGGGGCGGCAACGGCCCGCAGGCGGCCTCGAGCCGCGCCTGCATGTCCGCCGCCATCCGGGCGAGGTCGAGCGGCGAGCGCACCAGGGTGTGGTCGAGGTCGAAGACGCAGACGGCCACGGGGCCCAGCATACCCGTGCTACCATGGGCCCGTCACGATGAAGCGCCGCGCCCGGCTCGCCCCGGCGTTCGCGTCCCTTCTCCTGATCGTCGCGCTCCTGACCGTCGCGCTCCGCGCGCCCGCCCGCGCCCTCGAGGAGGCCGACCGCCTCTGGCTCGTCGGCGAGCGCGCCGCCGCCGACGGCGTGCACGTCATCGCCCGGCGCGCGCTCGAGCAGCTCGTCGAGCGCTTCCCCGGCGACGCGCGCCGGGCGCGGGCGCTGCTGCTGCTCGGCCGCGCGCGCCTGGCCCTCGGCGACGCCGAGGGCGCGCTCGACGCCTTCCGCCGCGCGCAGACCGCGACGCCGCCGCTGCCGCAGCCGCTCGAGGCCACGTTCTGGGAGGGCGAGGCGTTGTTCCGGCTCAAGCGGTACGCCGAGGCTGCGCAGGCCTTCGACGCCGTCGTGCGCACCGACGCCGCCGCGCCCTTCGCCCCCGACGCGCTCTACGGGCTCGCGTGGAGCCAGCTCGAGCTCAAGCGCCCGGCCGAGGCCGCCGCGGCCTTCCGCGAGCTGCTCGCCACCTGGCCCGACCACGCGCACGCGCCCACGGCGCGCTTCTACCTCGGGCGCGCGCTGGTCGAGCTCAAGCGCCCGGCCGAGGCGGTCAGCGAGCTCCAGGCGTTCCTCGCGCGTCATCCCGGCCACGCCCTGGCGCCCGAGGCGCGCTACCTGCTCGGCGTCGCGCGCGTGGAGAGCGGCGACCTGCGGGGCGGCCTGGCCGACCTCCGGGCCTTCGTCGAGGGCCACCCGAGCCACGCCCTGGCTCCCGCGGCGCGCCGCGTGATGGCGGAGACGCTCATGCGCTCGAGCGACCCGGAGGACCTCCAGCAGGCCTACCGGCTGCTGATCGCGCAGACGCCGCCCACGGCGGAGGCGCTCGCCGACGCGGCGACGGTCGCCGGGCGGCTCGGGCGGACACGCGAGCAGGAGGCCGCCTGGCGGCGGCTCCGCGCGCAGTTCCCCGATCACCCGCTCGCGCGCCGGGCGGCCCTCGGCCTGGCCCTGAGCGCGTTCAACCGCAAGGAGTGGAAGGACGCCGCCGCGCTCGCGCGGGAGGCCGCGCTCGCCGAGGACGCCGCGGTGCGCGCCGAAGCCTGGTTGCTGGGCGGCGAGGCGGAGCTCAAGCTGCGGCGCTGGGCCGCGGCGGAGCAGGCGTTCCAGACCGCGTTGGCCGTGCCGGGGATCGAGCCGGCCTCGCGCTACCGCGCGCTCGCGGGGCTTGGCCTCGCCCACGAGGAGCAGCGCGAGTGGCGCGCCGCGCTCGAGGCCTACGAAGCCGTCGCGACGGACAGCCCGGACCCGACGCTCCGGGACTGGGCCCGCGAGCGGCTCGCCGCGGTCAAGAGCCGGCTCACCCCGCCACGGCCGGCGGCGCCCGAGCGCCGCGACGACGGCGGGCGCCCGGGCGGGAAGGACGCCGGCAAGAAGCCGGCGCCGCGGAAGAACGGCGCGTGAGCCGGCGGCTCGTCGCGCTCGCCGCGCTCTGGCTCGCCCTCGTCGGGGCGGCGCCGCAGCCGCTCGACCCGCCGCCGCCGGACCTGGCGCCCCTGGTGCCGTGGGCCGCGGCCCCGCTCGACAAGCCGCCGGTGCCCCTGCCGCGCGTGCCGCTGCCGGCGCCGCCGGTCGACCTGCCGCTCGCGCCGTCGCTCACGCCCGAGCCCCCCGCCGCGCCCAAGCCCATGGCGCCGCTCCCGCCGCCGCGGGCGCTGCCCTGTGTCGGCGCCTGGCTCGGCATCGCCTCGGAGTCGCTCGAGTGCGGGCGCGCCCGGCTGAGCCGGGGCGAGTGGGAGGAGGCGGCGCGGGCGCTCGAGGGCGCCGTGCGCGTGAGCACGGACCGCGAGCTCCAGACCGAGGCGCGGTACTGGCTCGCCGAAGCCCTCTATCGCCTGGGCCAGGTCGAGCGCGCCGACTGGCTCTTCCGCCAGGTGGCGCAGGAGCACGGTCGCCGCGACTTCGGCCCCTGGGCCCTGCACGCGAGCGGCTGGACCGCGCTCCGGCTCGGCGACGCCGCGCGGGCGCGCGAGGCCTTCGAGCGGCTCCTCCAGGCGCCGCAGCCGCCGCCGCTCGACGTCTGGGGCCGGCACGGGCTCGCGCTGGCCCTCTACGGCCAGGGCCGCTACGAGGAGGCGAGCCGTCTCTGGGCCGAGCTCGCCGGCCGGCGCCTGGGGCCGCCGCTCGACCGCGAGGTCCTGCTCTGGCAGGCCGACACGGCCGGCCGCCTGGGTCGGCCCGTGGAGGCGGTCGACGGGCTCGCGCGCTTCGTGCAGGGCGGCGAGCACCCGCTGCTCGGCCCCGCGACGATCCGCCTCGGCTGGTGGCTGCTGCGCGCCGAGCGGCCGGCCGACGCCGTCCAGACGTTGCGCCAGGTCCTGGCCGGCCCGCTGCGCGCCCACGTCACCGAGCGCGACTGGGCCGAGGCGGGGCTCGCGCTCGCGCTGGCGGCGAGCGGCGACGCGCGGGGCGCGCGCGAAGTCGCGCGGGCGCTCGAGGGGCGGCGCGCGCCGCTCGCGACGCCGGTCCGCCTGCGCCTGGCGCTGGCGGCGCTCGAGGCCGGGCAGGCCGCCGACGCCCAGGCCGTCCTCCAGGACCTGCTCGCGGGCGCGCTGGCGCCCGGGCTGCGTCCCTGGGTGCTCGCCCTCCGCGGCGAGGCCCACCGCCTCGAGGGCGCGCGCGACGAGGCCCGCACGCAGTTCGAGCTCGCGCGCGCCGCCGCGCCCGCGACGCCGACGGGCCGCTTCGCCGGCTTCCGCCTGGCGCAGATGGCGTTCGACGTCCGGGAGTTCGCGCGCGCGGTCGCGGAGCTCGAGCCGCTGGTGAGCCCGCCGGGCGGCGACGAGCTCGCGCGCGCGGCGCGCGTGCTCCAGGCCGAGGCGGCGTACCACGCCGGGCAGTACGCCCGCGCGTCCCAGGCCTACGAGCGCGCGCTGGCGGCGGCGCCGGAGGGGCCCGAGGCGCCGGCCCTCCGCCTCGCGCTGGCCTGGACGGCGCTCCGGCAGCGCCGGCTCGAGGAGGCGCGCCAGCACTTCCTCGAGTTCGCCCGCACGCACCCGAGCGACCCCCACGCGCCCGACGCGCTCGTGCTCGCCGCCGAGCTCGCGCTGGAGCAGGGCGCCCTCGAGCCGGCGCGCGAGCTCCTCGACCGCGTCCTCGCCGACCATCCGACGCACCCGCGCGCGGAGTTCGCGCGGCTCAACCGCGCCCTGCTGCTCCTGCGCACCGGCCAGGCCGCGGCGGCGCAGCCGATCCTCGTCGACTGGATCGCCCGCGCGCCCTTCCCGCCCCTCGTCGGGCGCGCCTGGGCGGCGCTCGGCGCGGCGCGCCTGGCGGCGGGCGACGCGGCCGGGGCGGCGCAGGCGTTCGAGCGCGCCCGCGCCGAAGGGGTCGGCGCGCTTGCGGCGCTGGGCCTCGGCGTGGCCGCGCTCGCGCAGCGCCGGCTCGACGACGCGGCGCGGGAGTTCCAGCTCGCGCGCGACACCGGCACCGTCGAGGAGGGCGCGGTGGCGGACTACGGGCGGGCGCTCGTGGCCTTCCACCGTCGGGCGACCGCCGAGTTCCGCCAGACGGCCGAGGCCCTGCTCAAGGCGGCGCCGCGCGGGCCCGCGGCGCCCGGGCTCCTCTATGCGCTCGCGGGCCTCGCCGCGGAGGCGGGGGACTGGCCCGCGGCGCTCGCGGCGGCGCGCCGGCTCGTCGGGGAGTTCCCGGCCCACGAGGCCGCGGACGACGCGCTCGAGCGCGTCGGCGCGGCGGCCGCGGCCGCGCGCGAGTGGCGCGTGGCCGTGGAGGTCTGGGAGCTGCTGCGCCAGCAGTATCCCCGCTCGCCCTTCGTCGAGGCCTCGCGCGTGGCCTGGGGCCGCGCGCTGCTCGAGACGGGCCGCCCCGCGGAGGCGCGCCGGGCGCTCGAGGAGGCGCTGGCGGCCGCGGGGACCTTGCCGCCGGAGGCGTGGGTCGCCCTCGGCCGCGCGCGCGAAGCCACGGGCGACGCAGCGGGCGCCCTCGAGGCGTTCGGCCGCGCGGGGACCGGGGCCCGCGGCTGGGACCGCGAGGCCACGCGGGCCCACGCGCGCGTGCTGGCCGGCGCGCGGCGCTGGGAGGAGGCACGGCGCACGCTGACCCCGCTGCTGCGGAGCCGCGAGCCGAGCGAGGTCGCCGACGCGGCGGTCGCGGTGGCCGACACCTACCAGGCCGAGGGCCAGCCGCTGGCCGCCGCCGAGTTCTACCTGACCGCCGCGTACCTCGTCCCCGACACGCCGGCGGGCCGCCGCGCGCTCCTGGCCGCGGCGCGCGCGCTCGCCGACGCGCGCCAGCCGGACGCCGCGGCCGCGCTCTACCGCAAGCTCCTCGCGCAGCCGGACCTGCCGAGCGACCTCGCCGCGGCCGCGCGCCAGGGGCTTCGCGAGCTCAAGCGCTGAGCGTCGCGGTAAGATACGCGGCGTGCACGGCTACGGCGGCCGCATCCTCCACGTCGACCTGACCAGCGGGACCTCGCGCGTCGCGCCGCTCGACCCGATGACCGCCCGTCGCTACCTCGGCGGCAACGGCCTGGCCGTGCGCCTGCTCGCGGATCTGGTCCCTCCCGGGACGGATCCCTACGCGCCCGCCAACGCCGTCGTCTTCGCCGTCGGGCCCATCACCGACACGACTGTGCCCGGCAACAGCCGGGCGTGCGTGGCCTCGAAGTCGCCGCTGACCGGCCTCTTCTTCGACTCGACCTTCGGCGGTCGCTTTCCGGCGACCCTCAAGCGCACGGGGTTCGACGCGGTCGTGATCACGGGCCAGGCCCCCGCGCCCGCGTACCTCCTGGTGACCGAGGCCGGCGCGACCCTGAAGCCCGCGGACGGGCTCTGGGGCCGCACGACGCGCGACACCGTGCAGGCCCTGGTCGCGGCCGAGGGCGCCGACGCCGACGCGATCGCCATCGGCCCCGCGGGCGAGCGTCGCGTGCGCTTCGCGGCCATGGCCCACTACTGGAAGAACCGCGAGGGGATCTCCGGGCGCGGCGGCATCGGCGCGGTGCTCGGCGCCAAGCGCCTCAAGGCCGTGGTCGTCCGGGGCGCGCGCAAGACGGAGGTGGCCGACCCGGCCGCGCTCAAGGCGCTCGTCGACGAGCGTCGCGAGCCGCTCGCCACGGGCACGCGGGCGCTGTCCACCTACGGCACGCCGTTCCTCGTGGGGCCGATCAACGCCCTGGGCGCGCTCGCCGCCTACAACGCCCGCACGGAGGTCTTCGCCGGGGCGCGCGCCGTGTCGGGCGAGGAGATGCGCGCGCACTACCACGACCGGGACACGACCTGCCTCAAGTGCCCGGTGGCCTGCGGCAAGCAGTACGCCGTCCGCGAGGGCGAGTTCGCGGGGACCCGGGCGAAGATGCCCGAGTACGAGACGATCTTCGCCTTCGGGCCGATGCTCGGGATCGCGGAGCCCGAGGCGCTGATCCTCGCCAACGACCTCTGCGACCTGCTCGGGATGGACACGATCTCGCTCGGCGTCACGCTCGCCTTCGTGTGCGAGGCGCTCGAGCGCGGGTGGCTCTCGCCGGCCGAGGTCGGCGTGCCGTTCGGCTGGGGCGACTGGCGCGGCATGCTCAAGCTCGTGGAGATGACGGCCCACCGCGACGGCTTCGGCGACCGGCTCGCCGAGGGCGCCTGGCGCCTGGCCGAGGCGCTCCATCCGGAGGCCACGCGGGTCGTCTACGCCGTCAAGCGGCTGGAGCTCCCGGCCCACTCGGCGCGCGCCCTGAAGGGATTGTCGATCGGCTACGCGACGGCGACGCGCGGGGGCAGCCACCACGACACCCGGCCGACGCCGCAGTACGCGCCAGGGTTCGACCGGCGCTCGACGGCCGACAAGCCCGCGTTCGCGATCCGCAGCCAGCACTTCACGGCCGTGGGGGACTCGCTGGTGCTCTGCCGCTTCACGGCCGAGCGCGGGTTCGGGCTGTTCCTGGACGAGACCTACGCGCGCATGGTGCGCGCCGTGACCGGCTGGGACGTGACCGTCGAGGAGCTCGAGCGGATCGGCGAGCGCATCGTGAACCTCGAGCGCTGCTTCAACGTCCGCGAGGGCGTGCGCCGCCGCGACGACGTGCTGCCCTGGCGCGTGATGCACGAGCCGATCCCCGAGGGGCCCTCGGCGGGGATGGTGTGCCCGCCCGCGGAGCTCGACGCGATGCTGGACGAGTACTACCGGCTCCGCGGCTGGGATCGCGAGGGCATCCCCACCCCCGAGCGCCTGGCCGCGCTCGGGCTCTAGCGCCCGGCCAGCGTGGCGCGCCCCGCGCCCGCCACGCTCGGGCGCCGCCCCCGGCTCGCGGGGGCTCCGGCGGGCTCCGCTGCTCGGCCAGTCCACCCATCCGATTGCGCCCGGCCTGGTCCCACGGGCATCGCCCACCGCCAGCGGGGCGAGCTCGAGTTCCACCCGCGGTGCGCGGACCTGGCGTTCCCGAGGGCGTTCGGCCACGGGCCTGCCGGTCGGCGCGTGCCCAGGCGACGGGCAGTTTTTGCAAGCCGCGGGGACACGCGGCGGAGCGGGTGCGAGGCCGCGGGGTGCTAGGATGAGCGCGCGACGACGCCGCACCCGGGCGGATAGCTCAGCGGGAAGAGCGCAGCCCTTACACGGCTGAGGTCGCAGGTTCGAGCCCTGCTCCGCCCACCCGCGACTGCACGGACTGCTGGCCATATGCCGGGCGGCCGGAAGACCGGGCGGATGATACGGCGCTACTCTGCGGTCGCCGACCAGACGCTCCGGGCCGCGGAACGGAGGTGGTGAGCGAGGCTCCGGCCTCTCGCTGGCGGACAGAAAAGCCTGCCCGGGCCCCGTTGGGAACGGAACATGGGGCGGCATCCGAGTAGCGTGTCGATCGCGCTAGGGAACCTCCGTGGCCGCTGCTGCCAGGTGTGATATGCGAGCGTGGGCGATACGCCTCTCGATGTCGCCAGAGAGATTCCGTCCCGCATGGTGAAGCTCGAACCAGTCGTCGCTGCTTACTTGCAGTACGACCCGCGCGGGAACAGAGTCACAGTGACGACGCTCCTTGAGCGCTTCGACCCCGGGCGGAAGACCGGCTTGTCAACATCGCGTTGTTCCTGAATCGGACGTTCGAGGACTTTGCCTTTGAGTTTTCGACGATTCACCTTCAGGGGCGCGATCCAGCGGGGTTGTTGCCGCCACCGGAGGCCGCCTTGATGGTCTTCGATCGCCGAGCCGTTGGATAGCGACGGGCATCGCCTCCAAGCCGAGCGCTTCGAAGCCTTCCTGGAGAAAATCGTCGCGGCAGCGCCAGACTTCCAAGAGTGGTCTGGTATCGTGCGCTACTACGCCGCCCTCCATTATGTCGATGCGTTTCTCAGCACACGGACCCGCGCGATCGCGACCAATACCACCGGCTTCAAAAGCTCTCGCGCGAGGCCCGCCACGACGGCACGCGGTGTACCGAAAGCGACGTGCGCCAGTATGTAGCGCCCTTGTACGGCGCGATCAGGACGGCGATGCGTGGCGCACTGGGGCTCAGCCCGTAGAATCCGGCGGCGCCGCCGCCGCGCGCCTCAGGCGGCGCGGACGCGCTCGGCGGGCACCTCCACGCGCCGGATGCCCTTGAAGCTGAAGAGGAGCTCGACCTCGTAGCGCGGGGGCTCGCCCGGCACCTCGCGGACCACTGTCCCGAGCGCTTCGCGGACATTCTCGCTGAAGCGCACGCCGGCGATCGTCAGGTTCGACAGGTCCACCTTGACGCGCTGGCCGGGCGCGAACACGACGCTACGGGTAGAGGCCGCGCACGCGGTAGCCTTCGGCGACGCGGCGCACGGCTTCCATGAGCGCGGCGGTGCGCAGCGTGCAGCCGTGGGCCCGGGCGGTGCTCCAGACCCGGTTGAACGCGCGGGTCATGATCTCCTGGAGCCGGGTGGTGATCTCGCTCTCCCGCCAGAAGTAGTACTGCAACCCCTGGACCCACTCGAAGTAGGACACGACGACGCCGCCCGCGTTCGCGAGGATGTCGGGCACGACGGTCACGCCGCGCTCGGCCAGGATCGCGTCGGCCTCGGGCGTGGTCGGCCCGTTGGCGCCTTCGAGGACGAGCGCGGCCCGGATGCGGTGGGCGTTGGCCTCGGTGATCTGCCCGGCCACCGCGGCGGGGATCAGGACGTCGCACGGCAGCTCGAGCAGCTCCGCGGCGCCCACGGCCTCGGCGCCCGGGAAGCCGGCGACGCCGCCGGCCTCCGCAGCGTGCCGCTCCACCTTGGCGATGTCGAGCCCGAGCGGGTGGTAGATGGCGCCGCTGAGGTCGCCTACGCCCACGACCAGGCACCCCTGCCGCCAGAGGAGCCGCGCCGTGACCGCGCCCACGTTGCCGAACCCCTGCACGACGATGCGCTGGCCCCGGAGCTCGCGCCCGAGCATGTGGAGGGCCTGCTCGAGCACGTAGACGAGGCCGCGGCCGGTGGCCTCCCGGCGGCCCACCGAGCCCCCGATGATGAGCGGCTTGCCGGTCACCACCCCGGGCACGGTCCGGCCCTGGGTCATCGAGTAGGTGTCCATCATCCAGGCCATGACGCGCTCGTCGGTGCCGAGGTCGGGGGCCGGGATGTCCAGGTCGGGCCCGATGAGGAGCATGATCTCGGCCGTGTAGCGGCGCGTCAGGTGCTCGAGCTCGTTGGGGGAGAGCTCGCGCGGATTGCAGCGCACGCCGCCCTTGGCGCCGCCGTACGGGAGTCCCATCAGGGCGCACTTCCAGGTCATCAGCATGGCGAGCGCCGAGACCTCGCCGAGGGTCACGTCGGGCGCGTAGCGCAGCCCGCCCTTGGTCGGGCCGAGCACCGTGCTGTGGTGGACGCGGAAGCCGATGAAGACCTGCGTCCGCCCGTCGTCGCGGCGAATCGGGACGGAGACGACCAGGGCTCGGCGCGGGTAGCGCAGCCGCTCGTGAATCTCGGCGTCCAGGCGCAGGCGCGCGGCGATGTCGTCGAGCTGGGCCAGGGCCGTGCGCTGGAGCGGCGAGTCGAACTCCACGGTGGCCACGGCAGGCGCCTCCGCGTCCATTATCCCCCGGCGGTCGACGCATCCTCGGGGGTCGACCCCGGTGCGGCGGCTGACGGTCACCCGCGCCGCGCGCCGTTCCGACGCCGGGCGACGCCGCCGCGGGCCGCGCCGTCCCCCCGCCGAGCCACCCGCGCGGCGCGCCGCGAGGCTAGCGCTTCTTGAAGAGGTTCTCGAACGCCCGGCGGGCGTCCTCGGGACGCATGGCGCCGGAGGACGTGACGCGCTCGACGACGACGCGGAGGGCGAAGTGGGGGCAGTCGTTCCGGGCGCTCTTGTCGGGGATCCGCGCCGGGATCGGCTGCGTGCACTCGAACCGGCTGCCGGGGTCGAAGTGCGTGCACTGCTTGCAGGCATGGATCGGCGTGCCGCACCCCGGGCAGTTGCCCCGGAGGTCGGTCACCCCGGTCAGCAGCGTGCCGCAGTCCGTGCAGCGGGTGACGCCGCGCCCGGTGCCCACCAGGCTCGCCGCGCGCGAGAGCGAGGGGTCGGGGAGCCGCGGTGCCTCGCGCCGGCCGGCGTCCCGGTAGCCGACCTGGCGGTACTTCCTGTCGTCAGCCATCGGCCGCAAGACTACCGCAGCGCGCCCGCGGAAGCCACAGGTCACGCGGCGGCGCCGGTCGCCGGGAGGCGGCCCCGGGCACGCCCCGACGCCCGGCGGCGGCGCGTCCGCCCGGAGCCCGCCTTCCCCGCGACGCCGGGGCGCGTTCGCGGTAGTATGCGGTCTCGTGAAGCCAGGAGGATCGCGACCGAAGGCGACGATCGTGCCGTTCCCCCGCGGCTGGGCCCGGGCCGCCGCCCCCGCCGGGGCGCCCCGGTGCGGCAAGTGCGGCTCCGCGTTCGTCGTCCGCGAGCCGGCGTTCCTCCACTGCCTCTACTGCGGGGCCCTCGCACGCATCCCGGGCGGGTCGCTCCTCGACCAAGAGCTCTTCGAGATCCGCTCGGGGCTCCGCTTGGCCGGCTGAGGCGCGCCCCGCGCCGCCGGCGCCGCGCGCGCCGGCGTCAGGACGTCGCCGAGATCGCCAGGAAGCTCTCCGTGCCCCAGGCCACGGCCTCCAGGTAGCGGCGCGCCACCTCGGCCTCGGGCACGCGGAGCTTGGCGGCGTAGAGCTCGACGGCCGCCCAGTCGCCGCGCTCCTGCGCGAGGACGCAGGAGAGGACGTCGAACGGACGGGTGCGATTGCCCAACAGGGCGAGCTTGATATCGTCCGCCAGCGGCAGGTCGGCCACGACCTCGGGCATGGGCCGGCCCGTCAGCGCGTCCAGCAGGGAGAAGAGCCCGAGGAAGAACAGCTCCTGCGCGCGCTCCTCGAGGCCAGCGTGGGGGGCCAGCTGCTCGCAGAAGCGGGCGCGCACCAGGCTGGTGACGACGGTCTCGGACGGCTGGTCCTGCGTGAGGCCCGCGAGCGCCACGATCGACGCCCACTTCTTCACGGCGTCCTCGCCGAGCAGCATGAGGGCCTGGCGCACGGAGGTGATGCGGGCGCGAAAGCCGAACGCCACGGCGTTGATGTACGTGAGCAGCTTGTAGAGCAGCGACGGCTCGCGCTTGATGATCGCCTCGAGCTCGGCGAAGTCCACCTGCGGACGGTTGACCTCGCGGAGCACCTCGAGGTAGCGGAGCCGGAAGCCCGGGATGTCGCGCCCGGCGAGCACGAGCGGGCGGGAGAAGAAGAAGCCCTGGAGGTAGGTGAAGCCGAGCTCGATGGCCTCGTCGAACTCGGCCCGGGTCTCGACCTTCTCGGCGAGCGACCGGAGCTTCCGGTAGGCGAGCGCGCGCGGCAGCTCGGCGCGGGCGGCGGGCGCGGTGGCCCGGAAGTCGACCTTGATGATGTCGGCGAACCGGAGCAGGGGATTCGCCCAGTCCTCGCACACGAAGTCGTCCAGCGCGAGGAGATAGCCGGCCTGCTTGAGCTCGCGACAGGCGTCGTAGACCTCCGGGTCCTGCTCGACGTCCTCGAGGATCTCGACGACGATCTGCTCGCGCGGGAAGAGCGTGGCGTAGCCGCGGACCAGCGTGTCGCGCGTGAAGTTGATGAAGGCGCGCTTGCCGCCGGTGATGCGCCCGATGCCGAAGCGGAGCAGGCTGTCGACGATGACGCGCGCGGTGGCGTGGTCGCCGTCGACGCCCGCGCTCCGCCCGCCGGGGCCCGGGCGGAAGAGCAGCTCGTAGCCGAAGACCTGGCGGTAGCGGTCGAAGACGGGCTGGCGGGCGATGGAGATGTCCACCGGCTCAGCGGCCGACGGTGTCCCCGGGCGCGCCGGCCCGGGGCCGCGCGGCGCCCACGCGCGCCGCGGTGTGAGGGAACATTGACCGTCTCTACCTCGCGTGCTAGCGTGTGAGGGCTGCGCGGGCTCGTGGTGCAGCCTGGTTAGCACACTGGACTGTCAATCCAGAGGTCGCGGGTTCAAGTCCCGTCGAGCCCGCCATGCAAAACAACAAGTTAGCGAAGGGCCGGTGTTCGCCGGCCCCTTCACTTTGCCCAAAACTTTGCCCCGCCGAAGCGCGCACCTCCATGCGCGCGAGCTTCGCCGCGCTCTCGCGCAGCATCGCCTCGTCCACGATGGCGTAGCGCCGGTAGATCGCCTCGGTCTTGTGGCCGACCATCTTCATCGCGACCGCGCGCGGCACACCGGCCCGCTCGAGGTTCCGCACCGCGGTCCGCCGGAAGTCATGGAGGAGCCGCCCGGGGAGTCCGGCCCGCCGGCAGGCCGTCCGCCACGCCCGCTGGATGCTCTTGAGCGGCCGCCCGTTGCGGTGAAACACCCACGGGATGACGACGCCCAGGCGCTGCTCGAGCGCGGTGGTCGCCTCCCGCTGCGCTTCGAGGCACGCCCGGAGCTCGGGGGTCATGACGAAGACGCGGCCCTCGTCGTTCTTGGTGGTCCCGGGCTCGAGGCGGACCGTGCCGGCCGCGAAGTCCACCTGGTGCCACTGGAGCGGCAGGATCTCGCTCCGGACGCGCCAGCCCGTGATGTAGGCGAACGTCACGATCGGACGGGCGTAGTCCGGCAGCTGGGCGCGGACGGCTTCGAACTGCTCCCGCTCGAAGAAGCCCCGCCGCACGTTCTGCTCCTTGAGGGGCACGATCTTCGGGCGCCGGTGGATCTTCTCGGCGTCGAGGCCGAGGGTGAACATGCGCTTGAGCGCGGCGAGTTCGCGGTTGATGGTGGCGTTGGCCGCGCCCTCGCGCTGGCGCTGGGCCACGTAGGCGCGCACGTCGGCGGAGGTGACCTGGCTGGCGCGACGGGACCCGAAGAATGGGAGGAGGTGGTCCAGGCTGTCCTCGAGCCGGTCGAGCGAGCGCCGGCCGTTGGCGCGGTAATCGTTCCGGAGGTCCTCCGCGAGCTCGGCGACGGTGACGCGGTCCGCGTGAGGCGCGACCGGTCGGCCCTCGGCGGCGCGGCCCTCGCGGAGCTTCAGGAGGCGCTTGGCCTCCTCGTAGCTGGTCGTGCCGCTCGACTCGCGGACCACGCGGCCGTGGACGCGGTATTTGAGCCACCAGACGGCGGCCTCGCGGAGACTGCCGTCGGCAGCCCTGTACTTCGGGCGGTAGATCGAACCCATCCGATTCCTCCTAGCCCTTCAAGGGCGCCCGCCGAACGGCGGGGCGCTGGTATGGCACGGGACGTCCCACCCCCGGGCCGTGCGGGGGGCGCCGACCACCGTCCGGTTGTCGCCACCGCCGCTGCGCGATGAGGAGGCGCGTGCCGGCGGCGAGCCGCTTCTGCTCCCAACGCCCCCGCGAGGCGCGGAAAGCGGCTGTGGCCTGCGGGCCGGTGACAAGGCGGACGCGGAACCGTCCGGGACGATCGATCCAGATCGCCCGCCAGCGGACCCCGGTCCGGCGCATCAGCCCGTGAATGTAGCGCTCCAGGGCGTCAGCAATGCCCTCGGCGTCGGCCCCGGCCCCGAGCCGGAGCAGAGCCTGGAGGACGGCCTTGCGGCGCGGACCGGCCCCGTCAAGGACAATGCGCTCGGCAAGGCCGTTGATCATCATCGCGCGGTCCCTTCGTCGAGATCCGGCGCGTCCGGCAGGAAAGGGTTCCTGTCGGCCCCCCGCCCTTCCCGGCTCGGGATGACGTAGCGCTCCTCGCAGGCCCGGCACCACAGGACGCAATCCCAGAGGCGACCCGTCAGGCATCGACAGGGGACCGGGGTGCCGCAGAACGAGCAGGGCACGTGGTGGAGCGGACGCGGACCGTGCATGGCGCCTCCCTGGCTCTCGCGCGGGAGGTCGCCGAGCGGCGCGACAGGGTAGAAACACGAGCGCCCGCTCAGGGGCGGGCGATCCCGCCGTCCTTGCCCCTTGTCAGGGCCGCATCGGGATCGCACCGGCGATCCCTGCCCACCCGGCCACGGCTGCGGGTTGGGGGCGAGCCGAAGCCCGCGCTCTTGATGCTTGGCTCTGAATGCCATGCCCTGGCGGCTCGTGTCAAGAGTCGTCCGAGGATGAGGCCGGCCTTGCTCCGCATCGCCTCCACCACCCCGCTGCGCCCTCTAGGCTGCGCCTCCGCGCGCTCGACGACGGCACCATCCACCCTCTCTACGGCCGGCCCAGGCCGCGAATTGTGACACGTCACAACACGGCCTCCGACTTGGGCGTACTGGGTTGGGGGGGGGGCACTCGCCGACCCGGACGGAGAGCTCTAGCTGTCCCGTCCGATGTGGGTGGAGTAGCCATGCGGAGGCTCATGTCATCACTGACTCGCGTGGTGCCGTTCCTCGGGCGCCGGCACGCCGCCGGGGACGGCAGCCGCGCCGTGCTCGGGGCCGGGGCGAACGCCGAGCCACTGCCGGGACACAATTGCTTCCTCGACTGAAACCACCGCCATGGAGGTGGGATCGAACCCGGGCGGGAGGGCCCGGAGGGGCGGCGCGATTCGTTTCCTGCCGGCCCGCGGCCCCTAAGGGGTGGCGGGGACGGAACGAATTCGGGCCCGCGCGACGGCCTGCGGCCTCTCTCGGCCGCCGGCCTCCTGGCCGAGGAGCCCCCGCCCCTGGTGTGGGTCTGGGAGCCCTTCCTGCCGGAAGGGGGGCTCGTGGTCCTGGCGGCGTCACCGAAGGTGGGCAAGAG